>MAAC01017924.1_pt1 | contig 24895 bp, 20 predicted proteins | sample 1115981 | NCBI WGS metagenome assembly MAAC01 (sample SAMN04961126, study PRJNA320927) | seawater metagenome | isolation source: sample BD02T64 sea water enriched with oil for 64 days | place: USA:Gulf of Mexico | collected 2013-07-27
TTTTCAAATTGGCAAGCAGGAGGAGATAATAACTTTGCTGGAAACTTAAATATTAATTACGATTTTGATTATGTAAAAGGAGATTGGTTATGGGATAATAAAATATTAGCCAGCTACGGTCTTACTATTAATGATGATGACGGCGCTAGAAAAACAGATGACCGATTAGAATTAAACTCTATTCTTGGTAAGAAATTAATAAATAATTGGAGTGCTTCTTTCTTTATGAATTTTAAAACTCAATTTACAGATGGTTATGATTATGAAGACGATTATTTAGATCAAAACCCAGGAACTGACAATGAAGATTTCCCAACATCGGGATTTTTTAAACCTGCTTATTGGAGTTTTGGTCCTGGTTTTCTTTGGAAGAAAAGCCCTGACTTATACGTAAACCTCTCGCCTATAACAGCTAAATTTACTTTTATTTCGGGTGAAGTTTTTAATTATAACGACGACGATCCTGATAATGTTTTTTATGAATCAAGTAATGATTATGAAATCTATGGGGTTTCACCAGGAGATTCAAGTTTGTTTGAATTTGGTTTAAACATCCGTTCTTATTATAAGTTTACTCTAATGAAAAATATGACAGTAGAAAATATTTTTTCAATCTATTCTAATTATTTAGACAAGCCTCAAAATGTTGATTTAGATTATACTATGAATTTAGTAATGAAAATAAACGACGTATTTTCTACCAATTTAACGTTCCAAACCATTTATGATGACAACGCTTACTCCGGTTTTCAAATAAGAGAAGTATTTGGATTAGGAGTTAATGTGAATTTTTAATATTCCTTTTACTTATAAAAAAAGAGCCTGTTTCAAATTTGAAACAGGCTCTTTTTTAGTTTAAATAATTTTATTCTTCCTCTGAATAATCTTCATATAAAAACTGATTGTAAGGAAAACGTGTAAGGTGTAATTCCTTCACTTTATCATAAACAGTTTTCTTAAAATCTTCTAAGTTTTCTTTGGTTAACGCTGAAATAAATATCGCCTCACCTTTCTCTTTGTTCATCCAAGTTTGTTGCCACTCCTCTAGCGTATAATGCGCTGTAGTTCTTTCTGTAATTAAATCATCTTCTTCGATCACTTCATGTTGATAGGCATCAATTTTATTAAATACCATGATGCAAGGCTTATCGGAAGCTTTAATTTCACCTAATATTTTCTCTACAGAAGCGATGTGATCTTCAAAAGAAGGATGAGAAATATCCACAACGTGTAACAGTAAATCCGCCTCTCGAACTTCATCTAAAGTACTCTTAAACGATTCCACTAATTGTGTGGGAAGCTTACGTATAAATCCTACCGTATCACTCATCAAAAAGGGAAGGTTTTTAATTACTACTTTCCGAACGGTTGTATCTAATGTTGCAAAAAGTTTGTTTTCTGCAAAAACATCCGATTTACTAATTACATTCATTAAAGTAGATTTCCCTACATTGGTATAACCCACCAAAGCCACTCGTATCAAAGCTCCACGATTACCGCGTTGCACAGACATTTGCCGATCTACTTTGGCAAGTTTCTTTTTTAATAAAGAAATTCTATCGCGAACAATTCTACGATCCGTTTCAATTTCTGTTTCCCCAGGACCACGCATTCCTATCCCTCCTCGTTGCCGCTCTAAATGCGTCCACATTCCTGTTAATCGAGGTAATAAATATTGATATTGTGCTAATTCTACTTGCATTCTCGCATAACTGGTTTGCGCTCTTTGAGCAAAAATATCAAGTATTAAATTGGTGCGATCTATAATCTTACATTCTAAAATACGTTCAATATTTCTTTGTTGCGCAGGAGATAATTCATCATCAAAAACCACCAAACCTACTTCGTTTTTTTCAACGTATTCTCTCACTTCCTCTATTTTTCCAGAACCTAAAAATGTTTTAGAATTTGGGTTTTCTAACTTCTGAACAAAACGTTTTAAAACTTCTCCACCTGCTGTGTAAGTTAAAAACTCTAATTCATCTAAGTATTCAATAGATTTTTCAACATCTTGTTTTTGGGTTATCAATCCAATAAGAACTGCTTTTTCGTAATTTATAGTAGATTTTTCAATCATTGGTTTTATTTATACTGCAAATGTACAAAACACTTAATTCCAATTAAACTTAATAACTTTTTAAAAATAAATTAGTCTTAGTAAAATTATTAGGTTGGAATATAAATTTTAAAAATTATAATTATGGTTTCGACGCTGCTTTTCAATTAGTTAACTTAATATTAACATTGTATAATAGGTTTGATGTTTTTATTTTTAATTAAAGTAATTTCCTGTTAATTTTTAAAAGAAAGCTTAAAATGATTCTAAATTAAAAATTTGATTGTAGGGATTGTATTATTTTAATTACATTTAGCGAAATTTATATAACCAACAACTATATTTTTATGAGAATAATTACCCCCTTTAACGTTTTTTATAGGTTTATTAAACGGTTTTCTCCTTTTCAATTATCATTTTTATTATTTCTTGTTTTTACAATAAACTCCTATTCACAAGGAGGTTTGTGTTCAAACATAGAGCCTTTTTGTTCTGGAGATGAAGCTTTTATATTTGCAAATTGCAACAATAGCGAACCTGACTGTGTGTCTTCTGCTGAGGATGGACCAGATTATGGCTGTTTAGGATCTGAACCTTGGCCAGCATGGTTTTATTTACAAATAGATCAACCAGGAGATTTAAGCTTTGATATTGTACAAAACACAGAGTTTGATGCTGACGGGAATCCTATTGGAACAGGTCTTGATGTTGATTTTATCGCTTGGGGACCTTTTGCACAAGGCGACGATTTATGTGATTATAGTCAATTACAAAGTTTTAATGAAATTGGTTGTAGTTATTCTGCAGCACCTATTGAAAGTTTTACTATTACAGATGGGCAACCAGGAGAGATTTATGTACTATTAATTACAAATTTCAATCAAGGTGCTGGTTTTATTAAATTAGTACAAACAGGTGGAGCTGGTTCTACAGATTGTGAGATTGTATTAACCTGTGATGTAGAAATTGAAGGTGGAGACCAAACACTTTGTGATGTAACTGAGACCACATTAACAACCTCAACTTCTGGTCCTGTACAATCCTACCAATGGTATTTTAACAATACCCTAATAGCAGGTGCAACAAATTCTAATTTAACAGTTTCTGAATCTGGCGCATATAAAGTAATTGTTGATGGAGTAGATTGCGATCAACCTGTAGAGGATGAAGTAAATATTACCATACCAGGTTTGATTTCTGTAAATCTTGGTGAGGATCAAATATTTTGTGATATAGATTCTTTCGAAATCATCCCTAATATTGAAGGAAATACAACCAATGTTACTTATTTATGGAATACTGGTGAAACTTCGCCAACTATAGTAGTAACTGAAACTGGCGATTATAATGTTATAGTAACAGCCGAAACTTGTTTTATATCAGATAGTATAAGTTTTATTTTTGATAGAAACCCATTAATTGAGTTAGGAGATGATATTGAAATTGAATCTTGTTTTGATGTTGTTGAAATTCTTGACGCATCCCCATCTAATATGGACCCTACATCAGTAACTTATTTGTGGAATACTGGCGAAACAACGCCTACTATTTCAGTTTCTGAAGGAGGCATATATAGTGTTGTAGTATCTACAGAAAATTGTTCTTCTGAAGATTCAATATCAATAAATATTATTGAAAGAACAGATTTAGACATCTCATTAATTGATGACTTTAAATCTTGTATTGGTGAAGAATGGACTATTACTGCTTCAACAACTGAAGAAAACATTACATACCAATGGTTATTAAATAATGATGTTTTAATTGGAGAAACCAACAATAGTATTGATGTTGTTATAACTGAAGATGTAACAAGTACGCAAAACTATACTGTGATTATTACAAAGGGAAATTGTTCTGGAACTGACGAATTAGATATTTCATTATATGATGTTGGAAACTGTATCATCACACAAGGTATTTCTCCAGAAGGATCCCCAGGATTTAATGATAATTTAGATCTAGAGTTTTTAAATGATAGAACTGGGATTAGTAAACTTCAACTATTTAATAGACATGGTACTTTAGTTTATGAAAAAAATAATTATATAAATGAATGGTATGGTCAAGATAAAAATGATAATGATTTACCAACAGGCACTTACTACTATGTATTAGACTTATTAGGTGAAGATTCTGTTTATGGCACACAACCTACAGGCTGGATCTATCTAAATAGGGATGCAAACTAATTTATTAAAAATCACTTTTATAACTACCAAATAGTTACATATGAAAAAAATATATATCATAACAATTATTCTTGGACTTTTGTTTTTTCAAGAATCAAACGCACAACAAGATCCCCAGTACACTCAATACATGTATAACATGAATGTGGTTAATCCTGCTTATGCTGGTATTAAGGAAAGTCTTTCAGTTACTGCACTCTATAGAAATCAATGGTCTGGAATGGCAGACAACCCTGTAACATTTACATTTTCAGCACATTCTCCTTTTGGAGATAAGGTTGGTTTGGGATTATCTGTAATTAATGATGAATTAGGTCCAGTAACGGAAACAAATGCTTTTGTAGATTTCTCTTATACCCTCGAACTTGGAAAAACATTTAACTTGGCTTTAGGTTTAAAAGCTGGTGCTACTTTTCACGAAGTAGGATTAGCTGATCTTGATTTACAAGATCCTAATGACCCTTTCTTTAGTGAGAACATAAATAATACCTATGCTAATATTGGGGCAGGGTTATTTTTGTATTCAGATAATTTTTATCTAGGTCTTTCAGTACCTAACTTTTTAAACTCAGTTCATCTAGATGAAACAATAGATGGTGAAGCAATAAAGTTTGGAAACGAAACTAATCACTTTTTTGCAACAACAGGGTATGTGTTTCAAGTTTCAGATAACATAAAATTAAAACCTTCTGTAATGGTAAAATCGGCATTTGGTGCTCCCACTTCTTTCGATGGAAATTTAAATGCTTTATTTTATGAAAAATTTGAAATTGGTGCCTCTTACCGATTGGATGATTCCTTTAGTGGAATTGTAGGTTTTCAGTTAAATGATGCTATTAGAATAGGTTATGCATACGATCATATTCTATCTGACATTAGTGCTGTAGCAGGCTCCTCACATGAAGTAATATTAACTTGGGACGTGTTTTTCAAGAAACGTTCATTACGTTCACCTAGATATTTCTAATTTTTTAATATAAGCACATTCAAGATGAAAAAAATATACATATTCTTATTATTAATAGCGGTAAGCACATCAGTTGCTATCGCACAAAATAATGACACAAAAAAAGCAGATGACCTTTATAACAGGTTAGCCTATACAGATGCTGCAGAGGCCTATCAAAAGTTGCTGAAAAAAGGTAAAGGTAGTCGCTATGTTTTTGAACGTTTAGCTAATTCATATTACTATATAAACGATACAAAAAAGGCGGAAACATTTTATAAGAGAGTTGCTAAAAGTAGAAAGGTAAAAGCGGAAACTGTTTATAATTACGCTCAATCTCTAAAAGCGAATGGAAAATACAGTGATTATAATACTTGGATGAGTAAGTTTGCACAGATGTCTCCAAATGATTCAAGAGCGATTTCATTTATGAAAGACCCTAATTATCTTCCAAAATATATGGAAAACGCAAAGAAATTTTCGATTTCCAATCTGAAAGAAATCAATACTGAATATTCTGATTTTGGAGGTACAACTTTAGATAAGTCATTTTATTTTTCTTCTGCTAGTAACACTAGTAGAAAAAAATACGGTTGGGATGAACAACCATTTTTAGATGTTTACAAAGCTGATATTATTGGAGGTGTTGTGAAAAATGCTGAATTAATTTCAGGTGACGTTAACACGAAATATCATGAAGGAAATATAGCGATAACGGCAGATGGTAAAAAAATGTATTTTGACAGAAATGACTATTACAAAGGGAAATACAAAAAAAGTGAAGAGGGAATTAATCAAATAAATTTATTTACAGCTGTAAAAGAAAATGGAGAATGGAAAGATATTTTACCTGTTAGCTTTAACAATAGTGATTACTCTGTAGGACAACCAGCATTAAGCCCAGATGGAAATACACTTTATTTTGTTAGTGATATGCCAGGAGGTAAAGGATTATCCGATATTTACAAAGTTTCAGTAAATAAAGATGGAAGCCTTGGGAAACCTGAAAGATTAAGCGATAATATTAATACCGAAGGGAAAGAAGTTTTTCCTTTTGTAGATGCTAATGGAACACTTTATTTTTCAAGTGATGGCCAATTGGGACTTGGAGGTTTAGATGTTTTTTATGCGGAAACTAAAGGTAATGGTTTTGGTGTTGCTAAAAATATTGGCACAGATGTTAATAGTTCTAGTGATGATTTTGCATTTAAATTTAATCCAACAACTAAAGAAGGATATGTATCCTCAAACCGTAAAGGTGGAGCTGGCGGAGATGACATTTATAGTATTAAACAATTAGCACCTCTATGCGATGTTACTGCAACAGTACAAGTATTAGATAAGTATACGAAAAAACCTCTTTCTGGAGCTCGTGTTGACGTTTATGATGCCTATGAAAATAAGTTATCTACAAAAACCACAGATGCTAATGGAAATGTAACTTTTGTTATAGAATGTGAAAAACAACATGAAATATTAGGGTTTTTACAAAGCTATGAAGGGAATGGTGTTACTCTATCTACAACCAGAGAAAGTGAAGAAAGTACTCAAATTTATCTTCTTCCTATTGAAGAAATTATTGCAGACAACAAAATTGTTTTAGCTCCTATACTATTTGAATATGACAAGCACAACATCAAGTCTAAAGCTGCTTTTGAACTTGATAAATTAGTGACTATTATGAAAAAATATCCAAGTATGGAGATTAAAGTTGAAAGTCATACAGATAATAGAGGAACATTAGAGTATAACATGGATCTTTCTAACAGACGTGCACAATCAACTGTTCAATATGTTATTTCAAAAGGAATAGATAAAAACAGAATAAGTGGTGAAGGCTTTGGAAAAACAAAACCTGTTGAAAATTGTGGAGAAAACTGTACAGATGAACAATATGAAAAAAATAGGAGATCTGAGTTTATAATTGTAAAAAAATAAATAAACATTAAATATCACATAATTGTCCCCTTGTTTTTTTTAATTCAAGGGGATTTTTATTTCAAATATTCTCTAAGAAATAAGAGGAAAGCTAAGACGATACTAAATAAATGTTATTAGGTTAGTAACAGATAACATTTTATATCGTCTACTTTTTAAGACTGAGCAACTATTTGTATAAATTCTTCGTCTTTAATAATATTAACCATTAGTTATTTATCATGACATTAGTAAACTATACACTAACTCTTATTTGTCTCTTTTTTATTTCCATAGGAACAGCTCAAAATTTTTCAGCAAAAGTAATCGATCAAGATAACGGAGAACCCATACCCTATGTAACTATAGAAACAGGGATTAATCAAGGTATCATCACCAATGAAGAAGGAGAGTTTTCATTTGTTTTAGAGGAAGTAAAACGGCCTCAAGATTCTATTTACATTTCTTATATGGGTTATGAAACCAAGGGTGTTTTATTTGAAGCGCAAGAACATCTAGAAATACTCTTAGTTCCAAAGATTTTTGAGCTTAAAGAAGTTTTTTTAACCACCGAAGTTTTAACCGTAGACGAGATTATTGAAAGAGTAGAAGAAAATTTAGATAAAAACTATAAGGTAGACCTTAGTCGGAAAAAGATTTTTTTCCGCCAATCAGATATAAACAAAGTAAAGAAAATGGATTTTGGTTTTAAAAAATCCAGTATCGAAGAACTCAATAAAAAGTTGATAGATAGTATTGCTAATTTGATTCCTAAAAAATCTTCCTACTATAAAGAAGTGGTTGGTGATTTTTATGGCGATTATACCCAACATAAATTATATGTTGAAAAAGCAGCCGAATTGTACGACAAAAACAATGACGTCTCTGCGGAAGGAATTGGAAAAGAAATGGAACGGATTTTTAATGAAAACGTAAAAAAAGACTCTTACTTAAAAATAAAATCTGGATTTTTTAGTACTAAAATGCAAGTAGATTCTATCATAAAAGAAAATGAAGAAGCGAAAAAGGAATACGAAGAAAGAGCAGAAAAAGGCAATAAAGATTTTCAAGATCAAATTAAAAGCAGTATTTCTGGATTATACAAGCAATTATTTTTTCATGAAGATTCTTATATCGATGTTATCGATAAATCCAGTCGTTATGATTTTGTATTAGAAAACTACACTGTAATCAACGAAATGTCGGTATATATTATTCACTTTACCCCCAAAGGCAGCAAAGATTTTAAAGGAACCTTATATGTAAATACCCAAGATTTCGCTGTTGTTCGCCTGGACTTTCAAAACGTAAAACCACTTAAAAAATTTAGTTTACTTGGGCTCACCTTTCGAAATACCATTTATAGAGGAAAAATGCTCTTTGATAAAGATAAAGGCGGCACATATAGTCCAAAATATATAGAACTGGAAAACGGATCTTATTTTGCCATAGACAGACCTTTAAAAGTAATTGAAAAAAACAAACACGTTAAAGGGAGAAGGAAACAAAACGAACTATCTTTGGCATTAGACATTCGCATGAATCAAAAAGTGAAATACGAGTTGGTGGTTTTTGAAACTGAAATCATGACCGAAAATGAGTATACCAATGCTATCGAAAATACAGATGTCATCGCTACCTACCTATCCCAATACGATCCCAATTTTTGGAAAGGCCATACCATTATAGAACCTAATGATGCAATTGAATCCTTTAAAGTAGTGGAATAATTAAAGTTGTTTGTAAACTAATTAACTTACTCGTTTTACAATTAAATAAAAGTCATTTTCTAGAGGAAGGTAGCCTTGATCGTATAAATAAAAGTAAACCGCACCTGCTTTGGTGGTATAGGTACTGGTAAAATATTCAAAATTAAAACCAAGACGCAATAACTTTTCTTTGGTGGTTTTGGTTTTATCGTTGGGGTTTAAAGTTTCTAGTATTCGATAGTTTTTCCGAAGTAGATTATTCACATTCCGAATCAGGTTTTTGCTATCCTTATTTAATGCATTGTTATGTGCATTTCGGCAAGCATCACTACAAAACTTTTTATCAGCTCTACCAATAATTTTATCACCACACTCTGGACACTCTTTTGTTATCATATTGTAAAGCTACTATTTATTTTGCGTTTTCCTTTTCCTTTTTTTCAAAATGAATGCGATAAATCGCTTCTACTTTCACAAAAGCACTGCCATTAATATCGGGATTTAATTGAATACGATCGTCTCCAAAACTAAAAGCGGACAGTCTAAAATCTAATTGATCCCCTTGTTCGTAGACTTCGTGTTTGTTGCTAGTATAGCCAAACTTGGCACGAAGTAAGATGCTGTTTTTTAGTATGCCATATTGCACATAGCTGGCAAATTCAATGGGGCTTTGTTCTACATAATATTGTGAGAATTCATCCTGACTGATATTAAAGCTACGGCCAATTCCAAAATAATCGAAGCCTATGGTGACAATCCCTAAATCATAATTTACATCTGCTACTATAGGCAAAGAGGCATCTATTTCAAAACGGTTGTTGGGGCTTTTATAATAAACCCCTAATATGGGAGTTGCAAAAAACCCGAAAGCTTCCGTAGAACCGTAAGCTCCAAATCGATAGGTTAAATTTTCACGTTTTTTTAATTTAGCAAGAAGATATCCTCCAAAATAAAAATCATCGCTGGTTATATTTTTATAATCGGAAGCCATCTTTGGTAAAAACACGACTGTACTACTCCATTTCTCAGAATGCGTGCTGGCTATCCCTATTTTTAAAAGAATGTTGTTTAAGGTGGTATGATCAAAATCTGGAGCTAATTGTAGGGTATGTGTACTAAAATCACCTCCAGTGATAAGGGCATGATTTTCATTTAAAACTATGGGAAAAGTTAGTCCAGCCTCAAAGCCTTTAACATCGGTACTTTGGTCTGTACCTTCAAATTCAGCATCAAAGGTGTGGCTATAGCCTATATTTAAAACATCTACATAATCTTGGGCGGTAGAAATAAATGAACTCACTAAAAAAAAAAAGATTATTATTTTCAATTTAATTGGTTTAAAAAATTATAAAACTAAGAGTACTAATCTACTAAAAAACAATCTATATTTGTCACTTAAAATTAAAGCCCTATGAAATTATTAAAGCCCTTATTTGTATTGATGCTAATTATTTCGCTTGTTAGTTGTAGCAGTGATGATGATAACAATCAATTTTTATTAAATAATTCAAACCTTAAAGGATTATATGAAATTAAACATTTTGAGTCTACAGAAGTAAAAACTACAATCGTTGATGGTTTTGAAGTAGAAAAGACAACAACTAGTGCTGGAGACACATTTGAGGTAGATTTTACTTTTACAGAAAACGGAACTTATAATGTTGATGGGTTGTTTAGAGATGTCTTTACCGTTGTTGTTAATGGTGTGTTAGATGAAGACGAATCAGGTTCAGATATTATTGAAATAAATAATGAAGGGGGTACTTATTCAACTAATGATACTTCTATGACAATAGTATTAGATGGTGAGGTTTACGATGTAACCTTATTTAATGAAAATGAAATTCGATTTACTTTTGAAGAAATGTGGGAAGAGAATGGTTCCGATTTTATTTATACAGAAGAAATTAGACTGGAAAGACAATAACCTAAAAAAATAACTAAAAAAGCTCTGTAGTTCAATCTGCAGGGCTTTTTTATTGGCTTAATTTTAAGGCAATAAGCATTGCCTTATGTCTACAATTTCTTAATTTCGCAGCTATCTTTTTTAGTTATAATTTATTTATTCGGAAAGCCATAAAAAATGAACACAGAATTTAAAACATATAAAGGTTTAAATCTCCCTAAATTGGGTGAAGAAATACTCGATTTTTGGGAAAAAGAAAATGTATTCGAGAAAAGTATTTCTAGCCGTGAAGGAGCAACTCCTTATATATTTTTTGAAGGACCTCCCTCAGCAAATGGTTTGCCAGGAGTCCATCATGTATTGGCTCGTGCTATAAAAGATATTTTTCCACGTTATAAAACCATGAAAGGCTTTCAGGTAAAACGGAAAGCAGGATGGGATACCCACGGATTGCCAATAGAATTAGGTGTTGAAAAAGAACTGGGAATTACCAAAGAAGACATTGGCAAAAAAATATCTGTAGAAGATTATAATGCTGCTTGTAGAAAAGCGGTAATGCGTTATACCGATGTTTGGAACAACCTTACCAAACGTATTGGCTATTGGGTGGATATGGACGATCCTTATGTTACTTACGACCCAAAATATATGGAAACGGTATGGTGGTTGCTTAAGGAAATTTATAATAAAGGATTGCTATATAAGGGATATACCATACAACCCTATTCTCCAAAAGCAGGAACAGGATTAAGTTCGCACGAGCTGAACCAACCTGGTACCTATCAAGATGTTACTGATACGACAGCGGTTGCTCAATTTAAGGCGATAAAAGAAACGTTACCTGCATTTTTAAAAGAAATGGATGGAGACATACACTTTTTAGCTTGGACTACAACTCCTTGGACTTTACCTTCTAATACAGCCTTGACGGTTGGAAAAAAGATTGATTATGTTTTAGTAAGAACTTTTAATCAATATACTTTTGAAGCCATTCAGGTGATCCTGGCAAAAAATTTAGTTGGAAAACAATTTGCTGGAAAATACATAGATGCAGAAAATGAATCTGAAATACAAGATTATACGCAAGGCGATAAGAAGATTCCTTATGTTGTTCTTAAAGAATTTAAAGGAGACGAAATATTAGAAAGTCGTTACGAGCAATTATTGTCTTACGCATTACCTCACGACAATCCTGAAAATGCCTTTAGAGTCATTGCAGGAGATTTTGTAACTACCGAAGATGGTACTGGGATTGTACATACGGCCCCTACTTTTGGAGCTGATGATGCTATGGTTGCCAAACAAGCAGTACCCGAAGTACCTCCAATGTTGGTGATGGATGAAAATGAAAAACTAGTCCCATTAGTAGATTTACAAGGTAAATTCCGTTCAGAAATGGGAGAATTTGCAGGCAAGTATGTAAAGAACGAATACTATGCAGATGGTGAAGCTCCAGACAAATCTGTAGATGTAGAAATTGCCATCAAATTAAAGATAGAAAATAAAGCCTTTAAAGTAGAGAAATACACCCACAGTTATCCAAATTGTTGGCGTACCGATAAACCTATTTTATACTATCCCTTAGATTCCTGGTTCATTAAAGTTACCGATTTTAAAGATAGAATGCACGAATTGAACTTGGGCATTAATTGGAAACCTAAAGCTACTGGTGAAAAACGTTTTGGGAACTGGCTTGCCAATGCAAATGACTGGAATTTATCTCGTTCTAGATATTGGGGAATTCCTTTACCTATTTGGCGAACCGAGGATGGAAAGGAAGAAGTGGCTATTGGTTCTGTAGAAGAGTTAAAAGGAGAAATGCAAAAATCTGTTGCGGCAGGAATGATGCAAAAAGATATTTATGAAGATTTTATATCGGGAGATTTTTCCGAAGAAAATTATAATAAGATTGACCTTCATAAAAACATTGTAGATGAAATTGTATTGGTTTCCAAAAATGGGAATCCAATGAAACGGGAAGCAGATCTTATCGATGTTTGGTTCGATAGTGGTTCCATGCCTTATGCACAATGGCACTATCCTTTTGAAAATAAAGAGAAGGTTGAAGATACATGGCGTAAAGCCGATTTTATCGCAGAAGGCGTAGATCAAACCCGTGGTTGGTTCTATACACTTCACGCTATTGCAACTATGATTTTTGATGATGTTGCATATAAGAATGTAGTCTCAAACGGACTAGTACTCGATAAGAATGGCCAAAAAATGTCTAAACGTTTAGGCAATGCCGTAGATCCTTTTGAAACATTAAACAAATTTGGACCCGATGCCACTCGTTGGTATATGATTAGTAATGCCAATCCTTGGGATAATTTAAAGTTTGACAGCAGTGGTATTTCCGAAGTGAGAAATAAATTCTTCGGAACGCTTTATAATACCTATAGCTTCTTCAGTTTATATGCCAATCTAGATAATTTTAATTACGAAGAACAAGACATTGCCTTAGAGAAACGTCCAGAAATTGATCGATGGATTCTTTCAGAATTACATACTTTAATTAAGAAGGTAGATACTTTTTATGCCGAATATGAGCCCACGAAAGCAACCCGAGCGATATCTGAATATGTACAAGAAAACCTAAGCAATTGGTTTGTACGATTAAGCAGAAGACGTTTTTGGAAAGGGACTTATGGAGAAGATAAAATTTCGGCATACCAAACCTTATATACCTGTTTGTTTACCATTTCAAAGCTAAGTGCACCTGTTGCTCCGTTTTTTATGGATCGATTGTACCGTGATTTATTACAAGGAACTGTTAAAAATGATGAAATATCAGTTCATTTAAGTAACTTTCCAATCTATGATGCGTCCTATGTGGATAGTGCACTAGAACATAAGATGCAAAAGGCACAAACAATTTCGTCGCTGGTATTGTCATTGCGACAAAAACAGAAGATTAAAGTTCGTCAACCACTGCAAAAAATTATGATTCCGGTGCTAAATAAAGCACAGCGTGATGAAATTTTAGCGGTTTCAGACTTAATTAAATCTGAAGTAAACGTAAAGGAAATTAAGCTGATCGATGAAGGGTCTGGAATATTAGTAAAACAAATAAAACCAGATTTTAAGAAGTTGGGGCCTCGTTTTGGGAAAGATATGAAAAGCGTTGCAAAAGCGATTACTAATTTTGGTCAAGAAGAAATTTCAGAATTAGAAAAAGAAGGTGAAATAACTGTTTTGATTAACGAAAAAAGCACTACATTGTGCTTGGATGATGTAGCGATAAGTTCCCAAGATATTGAAGGCTGGTTGGTTGCAAACAGTGAAGGTGTAACCGTTGCATTAGATGTTACTATTAGTCCAGAATTAAAAAACGAAGGCATTGCAAGAGAGTTGGTAAATCGTATTCAAAACCTACGAAAAGACTCTGGATTTGAAGTAATGGATAGAGTAGAAATTACCCTAAAAGAAGATGAGATATTAAAAAAGGCTGTAAGTCAAAATATTGAATATATTAAACAAGAAACCTTAACCGAAATATTACAATTTAAAGAAGAACTAAACGAGGGTACAGAAATAGTTTTTGATGATGTTGTAAGTATGTTAAACATAAAAAAAGTGTAACTATGTCACAAGATATAAAAGACAGATATAACGATGCTGATTTAGAAGAATTTAAAACTTTAATTCTTGATAAAATCGATACGGCAAAAACACAATTACAATTAATTGAAAGTGCGTACAGAAACGATAGTAATAATGGTACAGACGACACTTCTCCAACGTTTAAAGCATTTGATGAAGGAAGTGAGGTAATGAGTAAGGAAACTTCATCGCAATTAGCAATTCGTCAAGAAAAATTTATTCGCGATTTAAACAATGCTTTAATTCGTATTGAAAATAAAACCTATGGGATTTGTAGAGTTACTAAAAAATTAATCAATAAAGAACGATTAAAATTAGTCCCGCATGCAACCCTTAGTATTGAGGCTAAGAATATGCAATAGACAAATTCATAAATCATATTTTAAAAACTCCAAATCCCAAAGTTTAAACAATACTTAAGGGATTTGGAGTTTTTTTGTTTTTCGAAATACCTTTAATCAATCAATGATGTTTAAAAAAATAGGGTTCCTTATTGTTTTCACTTTGGTTGTAAGTAATTCTCTTGCTCAAAAAATAATGGAAAAAGAATTGGATGCTGCTAATTATTCTGTTATTGAAATAAATTCTGATGTTATTTACCATATTAATATTTCTACAGAAAATTCAGATAAAATTAAGATCACCACTCATGTTGAAGGAGAGAATTATGAAAATGTAGTGCTAAGTATTAAAGAGAATGATGAGCAACTTAATATTGAGCCTATGTTTACGCCTTATTTTGAAGCAAAAAACGACAAGCTTGCGGCTCATAAAGTCTTAGCCATTGAAATGGAGCTTCGTATTCCAGAAAACTTATCTATCAGAATAAATTCAAGCTTATCTTCAGTAAAAGCCAAAGGGAAATTTTTGTCATTTGAAGCATTATTAGGAGATGGTAACTGCATATTAGAAGAATTTATTGGGAATGCTGCCATAAAAACCAAACAGGGGTTTATAAAAGTATTTGCAAAGCATACGGTATCTGGGAAGGCTTTTTCAAAAAAAGGAAAGGTATTTAATGCTCTTGAAAAAAAAGGAAAATTTGCTATTGAAGCGGAAAGCCTTGAAGGAGATATTTCTTTATTTTTAATTGAATAAATAGTATTATTTTTGCACTCATTACAATAGTTTATGTCTCTTAAAAAATCAATTTTTATCATCGTCTTGGTCTTGTTAATCGACCAAATTTCAAAATTTTATATCAAAACTAATTTTTCCTTAGGAGATGGCGTGGTGGTATTCGATTGGTTTCGAATCGTTTTTGTAGAAAACGAAGGAATGGCTTGGGGAGCAAAAATTCCTGGGCAATACGGAAAATTATTCCTAACCCTTTTTAGACTAGTTGCCATAGTTGGTATTGGATATTGGCTTTGGGATTCGGTAAATAAAAAATTATCCAGAATATTAATTACATCGATAGCTTTAATTTTTGCTGGAGCTCTGGGAAATATTATTGATTCTGTATTTTATGGTTTGATTTTTAATGACAGTCATCATCAAATTGCTAGTCTTTTTCCTGCCGATGGTGGATATGGGACTCTTTTTCATGGGAAGGTAGTAGATATGTTACATTTCCCATTATGGGAAGGTTTTTTACCAAAATGGTTTCCTTTTTGGGGTGGTGAATACTTTACCTTTTTCGACCCGGTTTTTAATATTGCAGATATGGCTATTAGTACAGGTTTTGGCTTATTAATCGTGTTTAATAAAAGAGCATTTCCGAAGGAAATAGAAGAGCCAATTGCACCTGTTTCAGAAAATAATGATTAATGGTTTAAATAGCTACTGTTAATAAATTAAAAAAATCCTAAGGGATATTTCTTAATATCGCGAATAAGAAAACAACAATAATGTAGCCAAGTATAAACTTGTTATTGTAAAATAGTGGGATACGATATTTCGTTTCAAAAATAAAATTCCAGATTTTTATACCGACTCCTAATAAAAGAAAAGGAAGACTTATTACAAATAAAGGATTCAATCTAAAAGCTTCTAAAAAATTAAAATGTAATAATTGGTGAAGGGCTCTTTGAGCTCCACAGCCTGCACAAAAATATCCTGTAGTATTTTTTATAGGACATGTATAGAAAAAGGAATGTTCTGAGGGATTAAAATAGGCAAACACAAAAAAAATCACCCCAAGAATTAATAAGGTAAGAGCTAATTGATATGTTTTATACTTTTGGATTTGTACCATATTCATTTTCTTGAGCAACGCCTTCTGTAACCAATAATATAAGGAGCCATATACCACCTATAAATGGGATTAACCCAACCAGATACCACCACCCGCTTTTACCAATATCATGAAGGCGTCTAACGCTTACCGCTAAACTCGGTAAAAAAACAACTAAGGAATAAATCAAAGTTAGATAGCCATAAGGTATTTCCTCTAATAATGTAATCCCTAATTTACCATCTATCATGACAAAGATAAATGTAATTAAGGCGTTGATAAGTGTAAACATCCAATATTCAGTTCTTCTAGCACGACCATTAAAATCTGAATATTGTCTTAAAACTTTATAATACCAATTCATAGGTTTTTATAATTTGTTAGGTCTAATTTTCCTTTATTAATTTAAAACGAAATTACTCTTTTTGGAGTAATACAATAGTGTAAAGGGATGTCTGTTTCTTCAAAAGGGATTGTTTTTTCAGGCTCGAAAAAAGAGAGTCCAATAAAAATTGCTGCGGGTTTGCATTCTGATAAAAATCGATCGTAAAATCCTTTTCCATAGCCCAATCTATTTCCTTTATTGTCATAAGCTAGAAGCGGTATAAATATTACTTCTATTTTTTCTGGGGGTATCTCGATACCAGAAACAGGTTCTGGCACCCCATAATTTGAAAGCTTTAAAGTCGTATTGTCTTGTAAAAGGATGTGCTCCATATGTGGAGTTCCTATAGTTACTTTGGGGATTATAATCGTTTTATCCCTGCCCTGTAGTATATGTAAAAGGTACTCAGTATTGATTTCTTTTTTTGTAGGAATGGACAAAAAAATATGATAATTAGTAAAATCCCAAATAGGGAGTTGTAGCGCATTATTTGCGATCTGAACACTCAATTCTTCAATGGTTTCAGAAGAAATTGACTTTCGGAGCTTGTTGTATTTTAGTCGATACTCTTCTTTAGTCATCTTTTAGGCTGTTGAAATATGAAAAACGGCATCTCCTTGATGTACAATTGCTGCCTGATTTACATTGATAATATATCCATTATTCGGCGCCAATACTTTAAATTTCATCTTACCGTAGGGATCTGTTATGTTGGCTAATTCTTCTCCTTTTACCACCCATTTATTACAAGCTACTTTTACATGAATAAGACCACTTTTTTGAGCACGAATCCATCTGGTTTTTTTTATGATTACAGAATCTTTTAATGGTTTTGTAACTTTAAACTTAGGATCTAGCATCTCTAAATAATTTAAAAATCGTTTGGTTCCTCGTACCCCATAACTAACTATTTGTTTATTGCTTTCTAAAGATTTGCCTCCTTCAAATAAAATAATGGGTGTTCCTAATTTAAGACAGGTTGCTCGATACGACTTTTTTAAATTATTAGATAAAACGGTAAAGGGAGCATTAAAAATTTTTGCTAATTTTAATAAATTTTCATCCTCTGGTGTAACTCTAATTTGAGGAGCATTAAACCTACTTGCGCCTCCTGTATGAAAATCTAAACAATAGTCAGCATATGGAAGTATTTGATGTGTAAAATGATAAGCTACTCGACTCGCTAAAGACCCTCTTTTGGTGCCAGGAAAAGAACGATTTAAATCTCTCCCGTCTGGAAATGCTCTTTCGGTATTGATAAATCCAAAAACATTTAGAATAGGAATACATATTATAGTTCCTCTTTTAGGTTTATTTATTTTACGAGCAATTAATTGGCGTATAATTTCAACTCCATTAATTTCATCTCCATGAATTGCCGCAGTAATTAATAAAGTAGGTCCTGGAATAGCTGCTCTTTCTATAATAATGGGAATATCCATTTTAGTCGCATTGTATAGATTGGCAATATTAAAATCTATCGTTCTACTTTCACCGAGCCCAATTTTCTCGCCTAAAATTTCTAATTCCTCCATAAAATTCTCCTTCAACTTTTATTTCTTTCAATATAACCAATGATACTTTTTGAAATATTGGTACCTGTTGTCTTTTCAATGCCTTCCAATCCAGGAGAAGAGTTGATTTCTAACACTAATGGACCTCTATTAGATTGTAAAATATCGACCCCGCAAACTCCAAGACGCATTGCTTTTGCTGCTCGTAATGCTACGTTTTCCTCTTCTGGAGTAAGGCTGATTTTTTCTGAAGAGCCTCCTCGATGCAGATTAGATCGAAAGTCACCTTCTTTGCTTTGTCTCTTCATTGCGGTTACAACAACTCCATCAACAACAATAACTCTAAGGTCTGTACCTTTTGATTCTGAAATATATTCCTGTAGTAAGAATTTTATCCCTGCCGTTTTTAAGGTTTCAATAGTAGAAAGAGCATTTAAATAGGTTTCTGCAAGAATAACCCCATTTCCATGGGTGCCTTCTAATATTTTTATGATGACAGGTTGGTTTTTAAAATTATTTAGGAGGGATTCTATATTTGAATTCATCCCTAATATCGTTTTAGGAATTGGTACGTTTGCTTTAGCCAACAATTGTGAACAAGTCCATTTATCTCTAGATTGAAGAATAGCATCTGCAGATACCACGGTAAAAACTCCCTTGGCATTAAAATGTCTTACCAAAGAAGTGCCATAATAGGTGTTGGAAGCGCCTATTCTAGGAATAATAGCGTCTAAATCATCTACAACATCGTCATGAAATCGTACCACAGTTTTTTCATTTTCTATAGATAGAGTACATTGGGAAGGGTCTATTACTTCCATTACATGGTTCCTTGCAGTTCCAGCTTTTAGTATACTTTGAGTGGAATAAAGATTTACTCCTCTTGAAATAATGGCAATATTCATTTTAAATAATTCCTTGATGCTAATTTAGTAATTTATCTAGTACTTCTTATTTCTCTTTTTGTAAAACATCAATTATCTTTGAGCTATGACAAAACCATCTGTGGCTTTACAAACTTCAAACCTACCTAACAAGCCTGGGGTGTATCAATATTATGATAAAGAAGACAAATTGTTATATGTAGGAAAGGCAAAAAATCTAAAAAAAAGAGTATCCTCTTATTTTACAAAGAAACATGATAACGGTCGTACTAGATTATTAGTCAAAAAGATAGTGTCGATAAAACACATTGTTGTGGACACCGAAACTGATGCCCTGCTTCTTGAAAATAACTTGATTAAAAAGTATCAGCCTAGGTACAATATCATGCTTAAGGATGATAAGACCTATCCTTGGATTTGCATTAAAAAAGAACGGTTTCCAAGAGTTTTTTCAACAAGAAGAATACTTAAAGACGGCTCGGAATATTTTGGGCCTTATACCAGTATGAAAACGGTGTATACTTTGTTAGACCTAATTAATGGACTGTTTCCACTTCGGAATTGTAATTTTAATCTTTCTGAAAAAAAGATAGAAGAAAGTTCTTATAAAGTATGTTTAGAATACCATCTTGGAAATTGTTTAGGCGCTTGTGAAGGAAAACAAACCGAGGAAGATTATAACAAAAGTATTATAGCAATTCGGAATATTTTAAAAGGAAATTTTAAAGAATCTCTTTCTGCATTTAAGTTACAAATGAAAAGTTTTGCCGAGAATCAACATTACGAAGATGCGCAAAGAATAAAGGAAAAGATTGATGTTTTAGTTAATTACCAATCTAAATCTACCATCGTAAACCCCAAAATAAATAATGTAGATGTGTTTTCTGTAATTTCTGATGAGTCCTACGGTTATGTAAATTATCTTCAGATTTCTTTTGGGTCTATTATTCGTTCACACACCCTAGAGATTAAGAAAAAATTAGAAGAAACAGATGAGGAATTATTACAATTGGCTATTATAGAATTAAGACAACGATTTCAATCTCAATGCAAAGAAATCTATGTTCCTTTCCCTATAAATGTAGGAGAAAATATTAAGGTTTATATTCCCAAAGTAGGAGATAAAAAACATATTCTAGACCTTTCTATTCGCAATGCAAAATATTATAGGATGGATCGGTTTAAACAGGTAAGGATTATAGATCCTAATCGACATGAGAACAGAATTATGTCCCAAATGAAAAAAGATTTGCGACTTCAAGTGGAACCAAGGCATATAGAATGTTTCGATAACAGTAATATTCAAGGGACAAATCCTGTAGCTGCTTGTGTTGTTTTTAAAAATGGTAAACCCAGTAAAAAAGACTACCGTAAATTTAATATTAAAACGGTAGAGGGTCCAGACGATTTTGCTTCTATGGAAGAAGTAGTTTTTAGACGATATAAAAGATTACTAGAAGAAAAGCAACCCTTACCACAACTTATCATCATAGATGGAGGAAAGGGACAGTTGTCTTCTTCTTTAAAAAGCTTAGACCAACTTAATTTAAGAGGGAAAATTGCCATCATTGGGATTGCAAAACGCTTGGAAGAGTTATTTTATCCTGATGACCCGATACCCTTATATTTGGATAAAAAATCGGAAACATTAAAAATAATACAGCAATTAAGAAATGAAGCGCATCGTTTCGGAATTGAATTTCATAGAAATAAAAGAAGTAAAGAAGCGTTAAATACAACTTTAGAGACCATTTCTGGAATTGGAGAAAAAACAATTGTAGACCTATTAAAGTATTTTAAAAGCACCAAACGAGTTACAAGTGCCAGTTTTGATGAACTTACTAAAGTAGTAGGTCCAAGTAAGGCAAAGAAAATAATAACTCATTTTCAAGAAATTCAATGAGAAGAATAATTTTTATATTTTTTATTTTATTTACGGGTATTGTTTTATCTCAGGACAAAGCTATTGAAGACCTTAAAGTTGGATTAGTGCTAAGTGGTGGTGGGGCTAAAGGAATGGCTCATATAGGAGCACTAAAAATTATTGAAGAAGCTGGGATTAGAATAGATTATATTGGGGGTACTAGTATGGGTGCAATTATAGGAGGTTTATATGCTTCGGGATATTCTGCAACTCAATTGGATTCTATTTTTAGTAGTGTAGATTTTAGTGAATTAATTCAGGATAAAATTCCCCGAAGAGCCAAAACCTTTTTTGAAAAAGAAGAGTCTGAAAAATATGCCGTAACCCTTCCCTTTGATGATTTTAAAATCTCTTTTCCTTCAGGGATTTCAAAGGGGCAAAACGTATATAACTTGCTTTCAAAATTAACAGCTCATGTTAACGATATTGAAGATTTTAACAAGTTGCCTATCCCCTTTTTATGCATTACCACAAACATTGAGTCAGGAAAGGAAACGCTTCTAAACAAAGGTTATTTGCCCAGAGCAATTAGAGCAAGTGGCTCTCTCCCTACATTATTCAGTCCAATAAAAATTAATGATTCTCTTTATATCGACGGAGGTATAACAAATAATTACCCTATCAAGGAAGTAAGGGCTATGGGCGCCGATGTGATTATTGGGATAGATGTACAGGATTCATTACAGACTAGGGAGGAGTTAAAGTCCATAATAAACGTAATGTCTCAAATTAACAATTACCGAACCATTGAAAATATGGCGCAAAAAAGTAAGGATACCGATATATATATACACCCAAAAATTGAAGACTATACCATAGTTTCATTTACTGAAGTGGATGAAATTATTGATGCTGGGGCTACTGAAGCCAATCTGCATTTAGAAGATTTAAAAGCATTAGCAAAGAGGCAGAAGCCAAGTCAAAAAAAACAAATCGACTTTGTTGAACAGGACGAGTTATACATTACTAATGTTGAAATTGAAGGGAATGTAAATTATACTCGTGCTTATGTTTTAGGGAAACTAAAACTAACAACTCCTGCAAACATTACATATAAAGTATTTAGCGAAGGGGTGAATAATCTTTCTGCTACAGGGAATTTTCAGGAAATTAACTATCGTTTATATAAGGACAAAGAAGAAGGGTATATCATTAAATTTAATTTAATTGAAAGCGACTCTAAAACGGTACTTCGACTGAGTGCTCATTATGATGATTTGTATAAAACAGCTGTATTAGCTAATATTACAACAAAAAGGCTTATTACTAATAATGATATTACCTCTTTTGATTTTATTATTGGAGATAAAATTCGGTATAATTTTGATTATTTTATAGATAAGGGATATTACTGGAGTATTGGGTTAAAATCTAACTACAGTAATTTCGATGAAAATGTAGCTTTAGATTTTGTGTTTCCTGAAGAAATCCCTCCAACAAATTCAGAACTTAATGAAATTAATTTTGATTATGGTCAATTGACCAATCAAATTTATTTACAAACATTTTTTAAAAGAAAGTTTTTACTAGGTATTGGAGCTGAACATAAATGGATCGAATATATTTCAAAAACAATTGGGATTGATGAAGATGATATTCCAAGAACAATTTTTGATGATACCAATTATTTTAGTGCTTTTGGATATTTGGTATTTGACACTTTTGATGATAAGTTTTTTCCAACAAAAGGGTTTTACTTTAGGGGAGACATCAATGTTTATCTTCATGCAAGTGGATCTAATACAGATTTTGATGAATTCTCAATAGGAAGAGCGAAAATTGGATACGCACATACATTTATTAACAAACTGTCTACCGTAATTTATGCGGAAGGGGGAGTTAAAATAGAAGGAAATAAATCGACTTCTTTCGATTTTTTTGTCGGAGGTTATGGATTTAAAGAAGCTAATAATTTAGTATCCTTATATGGATTTGATAATTTGAGTTTAAGAGGGAATACTTTTTTAAAGGCTATTTTAGAGATAGATTATAATGTCTATAAAAAAACGCATATCAATTTTTCAGCAAATATTGCTAATGTAGGAGATGATTTATTTCTTAATAAAGAATGGATTGATAGAGTGGATTATTCAGGCTATGCTATTGGTTTTTCGTGGGATACCTTCTTGGGGCCAATAGAAGCTAAATATTCATTTTCGCCTAATCAAAAAAGTATTTGGTATGTTGCTGTTGGTTATAGGTTTTAGCATTTTCTTAAAGAATAACAAACAAATTTTTACGATATTTGTGACATGGTAAATGCTAGTTGGAAAAACTTACTACTTCATTTAAAGTTTCTTAACAAGAGAAACCCAGAATAGGTGCCCCATATTTTTTTCATTAATTAATTTAATTCATTTAATAAAAAAATTATGCCACGTTATCATACACTAGGTAAAATACCTCATAAAAGACATACTACTTTTAAAAAACCCGATGGTAGTTTGTATCAAGAAGAACTTTTTGGTACAGCTGGGTTTGCTGGAATGTCTTCATTAATTTATCATTTACACCCTCCTACAGTTGTTTCAGAAATTAAACGAGGAAAGGATGTAACACCAAAAATTGCGATTGATAAAAACATGAAGGCTCTGAGTTTTAAAGGATTTTCTTTAAAGCCAGAACAAGATTTCTTAGACAGTAGAAAAACATTATTCGTAAATAATGATTTGCATATTGGTTTAGCTGCACCTAAAGAATTTTCTAAAGATTATTTCTATAGGAATTCTGATGCAGACGAAATGTTGTTCATTCATGTGGGTTCTGGTAAATTAAGAACCATGTACGGGAATATAGATTTTAAATATGGAGATTACTTAATTATTCCAAGAGGTACTACGTATCAAATAGACTTCGACACCGAAGAAAATAGAATTTTATATATAGAATCCTTTAGTCCAATAGTTACTCCTAAACGTTATAGAAATAACTTTGGGCAATTGTTGGAACATTCTCCATTTTGTGAACGTGATTTTAGATTGCCAAAAGATTTAATAACTCATGACGAACTAGGGGAATTTAAAATTATTTCTAAAAAACAAGGAGTAATTTGGGAATACACTCACTCAAATCATCCATTTGATGTTATAGGGTGGGATGGGTTTCATTATCCCTATGCGTTTTCAATTCATGATTTTGAACCCATTACGGGACGAATTCATATGCCTCCTCCAATTCATCAACAATGGGAAGCAGCTGGTTTTGTAGTGTGTAGTTTTGTGCCAAGAATGTATGATTATCACCCAGAATCAATTCCTGCACCTTATCATCATTCAAATATAGATTCTGAAGAATTATTGTATTACGTGGATGGAGATTTTATGAGTAGAAATAACATAGAAAAAGGACAGATAACCTTGCATCCTGGTGGAATTCCTCACGGACCACACCCAGGAGCAATAGAAAGAAGTGTAGGTAAAAAAGAAACAGGAGAATTGGCGGTCATGATCGATCCTTTTAATCCTGTTATGATTACCGAAGAAGCACTTAATTTAGAAGTAGACGATTATTATAAATCTTGGATTAAATAAAAATAATTCTAGATATTAAAAAACAGTATTATGAGTAAAGAAGTAAAATCAGTAAACTACGGTTTAGAAAAAATATTTGAAGGAGCACAAGATTTTTTACCCCTTCTAGGAACAGATTATGTAGAGTTTTACGTGGGTAACGCAAAACAATCT
>MAAC01017925.1_pt1 | contig 24892 bp, 25 predicted proteins | sample 1115981 | NCBI WGS metagenome assembly MAAC01 (sample SAMN04961126, study PRJNA320927) | seawater metagenome | isolation source: sample BD02T64 sea water enriched with oil for 64 days | place: USA:Gulf of Mexico | collected 2013-07-27
AATTACAAAAAGTTAACAGATTTTAAAGAATTCAGTAAAGTCCAAACAATAGACCTTTCGGATGATTATGAAGATAAAATGCATCTGGACATTTTTATCAAGAAGGATGTATGGAAATCCGACGCAAAAAACGAGATTTTAAAGGCAATTGCTGACGACGAAATAAGAGTCATGTTTATTTGTCATTCGAAAAAGTGTATTGTAGCTCCGTACGATGGTGGTGTCGACATCATAGTTGACACGACTGAACACCGAGACAACTTAAAAGAAAAATACAAAGACTGGCTTTCGGAAAGAGAAGACGGAATGTAATCTAGAAAGCCAAGGGAGCTAAAGACTAAATACCATACATTAATGAACCAGATTGAATTAAACATAAACTATTATGCACAAAACCAAATAGACATTGAAGCACTATTTAATTGGTTTGACTCCTTAAACAAAACAGATAAGAGTGCTACTTTAAACCAGTTGTACTGGTATATCATTAATGTAAAGCCAACAGAGTATGAATTGCAGATAGCAATAGTAAACTCCAAGCTTAAAATTACCTACACACCTATTGTTTTAATTCAAAAGGAACAGATTAATATATCCGTCCCAAAGATTCTTAACCTCCCCTTAGACGAATGGAGAAAATCATTTACCCTATTAATCGAGTTATTCAAAATAGCTGATCAAAGGAGGCGACTTGAAGATTGTAGAGGTAATTGCACCCATGAGTGGCATAATATAAATGACACCCCTATTAATCCCATTCAAAAGGCTCGTTAATCGTATGAGGCGCTTGCTTCACCTTAAGTAGTATAAAAGGCATCATTTTTATCACTAACTCTACCCTATCCTTAGGCTCTAAACCTTCAAGCAATTATTGGCAAAAGTTATTCTATTATTTCAATCTTATCATATTCTGCTAATTCACCAAGTTTGTAATAACATTCGTAATACTTATTTTTAATAGAAGTTACTTTTACCCAAAGTGTATCATTGACATAGTTGTTTTGATCTTTGTAAATCAATTGATGTTCTCCATTTTTTAGCCAGCTAACGTGATACTCTTTTATTTCACCACTATTATATTCCACACGGTGATTTTCACCTTGTCTAAATATTTTGCCATATGTAGTCTTAAAAACACCATTTTTAATTGATGCCATACCTTGAGTACTCCCTATTATTTCGTTATAATATTGGATTGGAAAAGGATCGTTTCCAAGCACAAATTTGGAAATAAATAGAGCTCCATTTATGAATAAGAATAGTGAACTGATAACTATAAATAGTGCTTTTGTCAATTTGATCACCCGCATTTTATATGTCAATTTCCTGTACCAAAAAATGGCAATAAAGGAAGCAATCAGACCTACTGGAATTATTGTCCAAATTGGGAAGCCGTAACCTGAAATAATGTAAAAAATCCGCCAAGGTGTCGTTGGCATGGCATAATAACTTCCAGATAACGGCATAGTTACTCCCAAAAGAATGACACTTAAACAAGGGATAATCCAAATGAGGTGTTTTGTTATTTCTTTCATTTTAATCTTTCAAACTTAAATATATGCACAAATTACATATATCTTTTATCCTGTCCTAATTCCGAATCAACCTGAAACAAGGCATCATTTTTATCATTACAATTTACACCCTCTCAGTGTCTCCTCTTCGAGTGACACAGAGGGCAAGATCCTACACCTAGTGATTCGTTTTTTTTTTGATACTCTACGCCGAGATGGTGTTAACGGAAGGAAATAAAATTGGACTTCACTCCATGCAGTAAAAAAGGAAAAGGTAGTCCCGAATATTCGGACTGTCTTTTTTTATTTCACTTGTCTAAAAACGGAGAAACTTGGAGTTAATTCTGGCATATTTCATTAAATTGTATAAAGTCAAAAAAAGTAGCTAGTTCAATTTTTGTACTAAAAGGAAAATTTGAATGGAGAATAAATGAAATGAACTCGGTGTATTAACCAGGGAATAACTGAGGACAAATAAATAACCAGTTATTACCAATACCACCAATGAAATGAATCTGAAAATTATACCATTCGTTATATTCAGCAGTGTCCTGTATGCGCAACAGGATATTGGCGATTTCATTTCTGTTGAACCTTTAGTTCAAAACAGTGATTTTGTGATCCCTTCAACGCATATCTTTCAAAGAATCATAGAAGAGGGTGATTCTCTAACTCAGGGTGGAATATTACCTGGGAATAACGATTTTACCGGTTATGTCCCAATCAGTGGAAGTAGTGAAAACGGATACTTAAGTATCAATTCAGAATTGGTACCCGGAGGTGTAAGCATATTAGATATTAATTTCAACATTACAACAAGGCTTTGGGAAACTACTTTATCACAAGCGGTAAATTTCGACGATGTAGCCGGAACTCAGTATAATTGTTCTGGTACTGTTACTGCCTGGAATACCATTATATCTTGCGAAGAATTAATATCTACCTCAGATTCAAATTCTATCTCAGATTCAAATTCTGATGGATACAACGATATGGGATGGTGTATCGAAATAGATCCCGTTACCAAAAATGTTATGGATAAAAGATGGGCATTAGGTAATTTTAATCACGAAAATATTACTGTTCATAGTAATGATAGAACCGTTTATGAAGGTGCAGATTCTAACCCGGGCTATTTATACAAGTTTGTCGCTGATACTGCTCAAGATTTAAGTAGTGGAAATCTTTATGTTTACAGTGGTTCGAAAAATGGAACAGGAAGTTGGATTCAAATTAACAATACAACGCCAGCCGAAAGAAATACAACGCTTACACAAAGTGCTGATACTAATGCTACAGTTTTTGACGGTATAGAAGATGTAGAAATAGGGCCAAACGGGTGGGTTTATTTTGCTGTGAAAGGAGAAAGCCGTGTATATAGATTTCAAGATTCTGATGCCATTACGGGAACAACGGTTTCACAAATGGAAACCTATGTAGGTGATACAAGTTATACCATTACTAGCTCAAGTGATACTACCAATGAAAACTGGGGTTATGGGAATGATAATTTAGCTTTCGATGGTGAAGGAAATCTCTGGGTACTGCAAGATGGTGGAAACAATTACATTTGGGTAGTAGAAAATGGACATACACAAGCTGTACCGAAAGTGAAAATTTTTGGACGTACACCTACAGGCTCTGAACCTACAGGAATTACTTTCTCACCAGATTATCGTTTCCTTTTTATGTCTATTCAACATCCGAACAGTAGTAACAATATGAGTACCCAAACAGACGCCGCTGGAATCTCGGTAGCTTTTGATAAAGATATCTCCTTAGTTATAGCACGGAAAGAAAATTTAGGTTTTCTATCTGTATCTGTATCTGTGGATGAATTAGCTTCAGAAGAAACAATAATACTATATTACAATCCATCGAGTGGAGAATTCAATGTAGGTTTGGGTAAAATATTTCAAGAAGTTGAAGTGTCGGTTGTAAACATTATAGGACAGTCTGTTTTAACAAATAGTTTTAATGAAACTGACAGTATTAGCATTGATTTATCAAATCAAAATTCAGGTGTTTACTTCTTGAATATTAAATCTAAAGGGAAAATAATAGCTGTACTTAAAGCTTTTAAAAAATAAGGTTTGTGAACACTCAATGATGCTCCTTCCTGGGTGTAGTTTGCAAAACACCCTCATATAATCTCAATTTTGTATCTTTATATATCCTTTAATTTGATACAATTGTTATGAAAATCAAGCCAAGAATTGGAGCACTAAATATTTCCAAAGTCATTTTCAAGACAGGGGTCTCCCTATTATTAATCTTAGCTATGGTTGCTTGTAGCGATGATGACGATAATGGGATAAAAAACCTGACTCCTGTGGACATTGTTATGATAGTGGACAATTCCAGTGATATGACAGAGGAGATTCAAAGTTTGCAAGACAATATTTACGCTAGCCTGGCTCAGAAATTAGAAGATGCAAGCATAGATTACCGAATAATTCTTATCGGAAAGTACGGAATTCTGAGTGATGAATCTGTTTGCATTGAAGTACCATTGAGTGGTATTGTAAATTGCTCGAATCCTCCGGCTGTACCCATAAATTCAACTCAATTCTTCCACTATTCTGTAGAAGTAAGCAGTACGAATTCCTTTTGTAAAATTCTTGAGACCTTAAATACAGCGGATGAATTTAATCTTGCACCCAATGGATGGATCAATTGGTTAAGAACGAATTCGGTCAAATTTTTTCTTGAATTTACAACGGATGGTGTTAATTGCTTTTCAGGTATAACTTATGATGATTTCAACACGGCAGCAGGTGGAACTACAGCAGCAGAGGCATTCAATACCGCATTAATGAATTTATCTCCTACTCATTTCGGTACGTCCTCTAACCCGAATTACCGATTTTTCAGTATACTAGCCAACCCGGATAATGTGTCAAATAATCCAGCACTACCCTATACGGTAACAGATCCTATAACTCTTTCAGAATGTCCTGCCGCGGTAAACCCCGGGACAGGATATCAAGGGCTGAGTATACTAACAAATGGTGTTCGATTTTCCCTGTGTCAACCCAATAATTATGATTTGATTTTCGATGCAATTGGGCAAGAGGTGATAAATGGCGCGTCCAATTAATGGTAAAAGGTACTTTTTTGTTTTAAAGAGGAATCCTTAGCTTTACCTAAACTACCTCAGAGTCCTCTGCGAGTGACTCTGAGGGGGAGTTAATACAAAATGTTGGCATTAGTTATTTTATATCTAATTGACCTGCTCTAAAAGAACTCTTTGGATTAGAATAATCACGGTAGAATCCAAATCTTCTATTCTTGTTTGCTGTATTTAACGAATCTACCGCAAAACCTCCACCATTTCCATCATTACAGTTCACCTTACAGTCAATAAACAATAAATGATTGTTGGCATCAAATTCCATCTTTTTGTAATTAACTGTTATACCTATAGTTTTCAACTCATTTTTAATATAAACTAAACTATCAAGGGTCAATCTATTAGTAAATACAGTCTCTATTCTTTTAATGGATTCATCTTCATTAAACTGAATGATTAGACTTTTCATGCTTTTATTATTCTCAGATTGTGCTTTTGTTTCTATCGTAAAAACAAATAAGAATACAATCATTAAAAGCGAAGTTGATAAAATTGAAATTTTTTTCATTGTGTTAGTTTTTAAGTTAAATAAATCTTTTAGATACCATAAAATAGTATGGCTTTTCAATTTTGAATTTTGATTTTCATTAATAACCTCATAACCGGTATTTGAAGTCTCAAAAAAATCAAATCCTAGCGTTTCAGAAATAATCTTAATCGTGAAAGCTCTCGGTTGTACCATTCCAGATTCAATACGCTGAATTGTACGTGCTGTTAGATTACATTTTTCAGCAACTTGTTGTTGCGTTAATCCTTTTGCTTTCCTGACTTCAATTAATTTTTTTCCAAAATCTAGTTTCTCCATGTAAATTGAAATTTTATGTAAGATTATATTCCACCTAAAGACTTTCCAAAAATCAGCAGTGTATTATACACGACATTTTCACGACATTCCATCTCATGCATCACGTATACAGCGCTTTAATAGTTTCCTCTATTCTTCTTTTCCTATTGGATCAATTGTATCTGATTCAACCATTAACATGACCGTTTTTTTCGGAGCTCTAGGCCTATGCATAACACCCTTTGAAATTGTTGTACCCTCATTCGGGTTTAGTTCAATTGTTTTATCCTCCAGGTCTATAAATAGTTTCCCGCTTAATACAAAGAAGAATTCATCTTCATTATCATGCTTGTGCCAATGATAATCTCCTTCTACTATTCCTATTCTAACAACACTGTCATTAACTTTTGACAAAGTTTGATTGAACCATATGTCAGTACATTCTTCAATAATTTTAGGGACATCAATCAATTCATGATGTTTGTACTTGATGTCCATCCTTTGGTTGTAATCAAATTTCTCTTTCATCTTTCTATTTGTTATTCGTTCTGGTAATTACGCACAATTTATATATATGTACAAAATATACATAATTCTATCTAGCTTAATTCAGAATCAGCTATACATACAGTATCCATGCCGATCAATGTCCTTCAATTTATCTAACATTCTTTTAAGCGTATAGATTTTCTCCAGGCTGAGGTAAAAAAAGTTCGAGAATTGACCTGTTGGGGTAAAATAAAGACCTGCTCAATAGGAGAGGATCTTTTTTTGTACATTGTTTTATCTCAATATAGTTGGAGAGTATTAATTTCAGCAATCAACTACAATGCCTCAGCGCCCTCTCCGAGTGACACTGAGGGGGATATAATTAAAACTACATGAATAAAGAGATCTTAAACACAAGGATAGAGTTAGAAAATTCGAGGGTCAAATTAATTCCATTTGGAGATTTAGAACACGAGGAATTGAAAAAAATAATCTTTGATGAATCTATCTGGAAATATATGGGAATGCATATTCGGAATTCAACCGATTTCGAAGCTTATATTTCAAATACCCTAAAGCAAAAGCAGCTAGGAATTTGCTATCCCTTTCTTATTATTGACAAGAGAAATAATGAAATTGCGGGCAGTACCCGTTATGGATATATAAATAAGGATAGTCAAAAATGTGAGATTGGCTGGACCTGGTATGGGAAAAAATTTCAGGGGACAGGTCTTAATAAGGCATGTAAATACGAACTCCTGAAATTTGGCTTTGAAAACATTGGATTCAAGCGGATTCAATTCAGTGCGGACCTTGAAAATTTGAGATCTCAAAAGGCTATTTTGAAATTGGGAGCAAAGCAAGAAGGAATTTTCAGAAACAATTATATAGATGCTAACGGAAACAGTAGACATGATGTCTATTTTAGCATAATCAATGAGGATTGGACAGATTTAAAAATAGGGCTCTTTAGTGAATTTTGTATGTAAATACCCTATTTGCTATATACTGTATTAGCAGCTAAACTAGCAGAAGAACTATCCGATTTTAGCTCATTTAAATTCATTACCACAAGACTTACACTTATAAACAGTTTTGTAGTAGATAGGATATACAACAAGGAAAAAAGAAATTATAGTGGAAATAATTCCTTTTGCTCCCGTCATTGATTTGAATCCATTATATAGGTCCTCTGAATCACATTTAGGACATCTTATTACTTCTCCATTTTCATCTGTCGGTCTAATGTTATCGAGTTCTTCAAGAATTTCTTTTGCTTTATTAAAATCAACATCATTAATTTTCAACTTAATTACCCCAAGCAAAATGTTATTCAGAGGATTGAGAGTTATCATATGCTCATCAAAAATGAAACAATTTATCCCTTCACTTTCAAGTTGAACTCTCAACAAGTGAGCATCAACTGAACTATCAAAAGTTTTTAATGTAATTAGTCCCACTTTTTATCTTTTTATTAGCAAATATAACTTCTAAGGCTTCCTAAATCCCACATATCTTCCATCCAGACCAAATTCCGATTCAACCAGAAACAAGGCAAAACACTATCACATATTATTCTTCACAAACTTCTTTGAATGAACAGGAACATCATTTGCCTCAAATCCACTTAGGATATAAACCCCAGACGGTAAATTTTGTATGAAAATTTTAATATTCGAGTTAGCGGTGTCGCTAATAATTTCCGTTTGCAATTGCTGTCCCAGGATATTCGAAATGCTAATTTTAGTCAGCTTGCAATCATCGCATTGTACGGTTATATATTCATTAGCAGGATTCGGGAAGATTTTCAAATCAAGATTATCTTCATTACCATTTCCAGGATCTTCTTTCAGAACATAGGAAACCCATGGACGAGCTTGTTTTACTACAAGCTGATTCTCGCTTGTAATTTTGTATTCAATATCCATTGCAAAGTGCTCATTATTGACCGCATCATACAAGCCTTCAAATTCGTTGTGAATTACGGTAAGATAATCTCTCAACTGATCCAAATGATATTTAGTCATGATAACCGAATCCCCTGGTACAAGATTGGAATTTTGTATTACTAAATAACCTTTTCCACCAAATCCATCTTTATATAATAAGATTTCTTCAGGTATGGAATAAGTGTCAGGATTGGTAATCAATTCTTCACCTAATTGAGTATTCAGATAAAATGTGTTATTCGTATTGTATAAAGGATCGGCACTGACACCTACCCCATTCGCTTTTTCATTTGAAAAATTGGGATGACATAAAACTCCCATGGATGAAACGAAGTGATTTATTCTATAAAATTCACGTTCTTCAAAAGCTCGAAGATTCCACAAACTGGCATATACCTGTTTAATAGATTTAGTAATATGTCCTTCATCCGGATGTTGGGTCTTTGAGGTATATAAACCTGCACCATTAAACCCTGGAAGGTCCTCATTATTTGAACTTGATCTACACCGAATAGAGGTGCCTTGAGGAAATGCCGATTGAATTTCAGTTAATTCATCCATCATCCAACCTGGCATATCTGCTGCCTTAATTTTTTTCCTAAATTTCTTCAGTAGGTCCTTTCTAAGAATTCCATCCGATTTAAAATCCGAATTGTTTAACATGGATTCTACCTCTTCAAAAAAGTTATTGTACTCCATGAATTCTTGATAAAAATAGAAAGGGACACCAAAGCCATCCGGTATAGTTTCATCCGGAAAACCAAAAGTTCTCATGGTAGCTATATTCGCACACTTTGCCCCAAATCCATCGAACATTGTAAAACCAATTTCATCCAATGGCAAAAAGGTGGTGTAATCCAAATTCAATGGAGGAAATTGCTCTTTATCAGGCCTAATGTCCTCATACCACTCGTTGACTTCTTCCAAGGTAGCTTCTCTAATAAAATAGCTCTCTTGTTCTACCCTAAAGTAGATATAATGATCTAATAAATTGAATACAGAATCAATAGCTAAAGGATCTCGAATAAAAGCATTCGGAATATTATTCTGAATGGCTCTTAAATTAACATGTGACAGTGGAGTTTGAATGACCGAAGTCATAATACCACCAACACGTGGAAGTGCATTTGGCAATGATTCATAGAGCACTATGTCTTTAGGACCAGGCACATCTTCCAGAGCCATCTGACGAAAAAAGCCAAATCCTTCCATTTGATTTAAGGCCAAGTAATCAATTCCTGCATAAATGTCTGCTTCAAAAAGAATCGGAATTCTGGAATTTTGAAAAAGAACAGAATCCTGATTAAATTGATCTTCATTGTTATCGGTAATATAATAGGACAAGTTGTTTTCTAGAAAGGGCATATTTGCCGCGAGCAACTCATGCGTTCTTTGTACAACTTCAAAATCTTGAGGATGACCATTGCTGTAATTAAACGCAAATGTTCCTATGGTACCATTATTCGATAACGTTGTAGGTTGATAACTGATTTGTCCTTTTTTTACATGATCACCAAGGTTGTCCACACCTATTGCTCCGGTAAAATCTGCATGAAGATTATGAGTATTACTATTTACAAAGAAAATTTTTGGGGCAGTATAGAAATCTACAATAATATATTTTAAAAATTCTTTTCCATTCAAAAATTCAGACCACTGAACAACATCCTTTTTAACGGATAAATTTTCAAAGGTTGAAAAGCTATCAATCATGACTGATCCATCGTCAATGTTTACCGAGAATGCCTCGTTTATTGGACTTTCCACAGGTATATTCTGATATTCAGTAATATCATCCACGCCATCTCCATCCGTATCAATAGCTGATAGAATCGGGTATTCCAAAACCTGATAATGCGCTAAAGGATAAGCACCTAATGGCTCCGAAATTACTGTGGTTCCTGACTCACCTAATGTCATGGAAACAGGTAATTCAAATACACTATCTATATCGTGTCTAATTTTTAAAATATAGTAATTCTGTACAGTAGAATTTACCTCCAATTGGACCTGGCCATTTGAGTTCGTGGAATAGTTTAGAATGGGTACTTCTTGACCATATATTGAGTAACTATTTAACACTATGATTAGTACTAAAAAAAGTACTCTTTGAAAAGTAGTGCTAGCCATTGAAATATAATTCATTTAATGTGTATGTAGGTAACGTTTTGGTTAAACCGCATTTTAATGCAATTTAGGTTTTGTTGTGGCCAGTTTTTTCATTTTATGATATTATTTATCTGACCAAATTGCTAATTCATTTTCAGAAGGATCAACAAAATGAAATCTGCGACCACCCGGAAAAGAAAAAATATCTTTTGTAATCTTTCCACCAGCCTTGATAATTCTACTTTTTATTATGTCAAGGTTTTCATGATACAAAACGACCAATGCACCATTTACAATGTCATTGTCAGTCTTTTCAAATCCTCCTTCAAGTCCACTATCTGAAAAAGCTGTATACGTTGGGCCGTAATCAGTAAAAGTCCAATCAAAAGAGGATGTATAGAATTCCTTTATTTTTTCAAGGTCTTTCGCCTTGAATTCAACGTAATTAATGTGATTATCTTTTATATCCATTTCAAACAGGTTTAACTATTTTTTTCAAATTGGCTACAAATATAAATATGCATAATTACCCTTTATTTTTGCAATCTACACCCAGTGGGGCAAGCATAAAACCAAAAGTGCTATTTTTTCACCAATTTCACAGCTCTTATTACCACAAAACTCCTTTCCCCATATCCAAGTATGGGCTGTTCAACAGTTAGTGGATTTGGAATTGTTAATGTCTGACAAAATTTAAAATCACCAAAGTCCGTTTTTTTAAGCATAGTAACAGTTTCTTCGGTGGTATGAAAATGAGAATACCAATAAACGTTATCTGGAGCCTTTTTTGCCTCATATTTTTTAGCAACTGCTCCATATTTATCCAGCAAGCCAATAATAATTTCACCACCTGGCTTGAGTACCCGATGCGCCTCTCGATATGTCATTTCAATATCATCTACAAAACAGTCCACTGCAACCATCAATACAAAGTCAAACTGGTGGTCATTAAATGGAAGATTTTCTGCAACACCTTCTACAACATCAATCCCTCTAACCCTTGCTATTTTAGCCATATTCATTGCTGGCTCAATCCCTTTTTGAATCCCAAATTCAGCTGCAAAGCGTCCAGTTCCAACGCCCACTTCCAGTCCATATTTCCCTACAGGTATGAATTGCTTTATTGCTAACAGTTCACTTTTATAAGCATTTTCATGTTCATCAAACCAATGATCATACTCAATCGCTGATTCATCAAATGGATTATTTTCTGTGTTCATTTATTCAAATTATCATTTTCTACCCCCTCAGTGTCACTCGAATAGGAGGCTCAGTGGGCTACTACATTTTTACAATTTGTTGTTGTTAGTTTTCTTCAAAAATTATAGTTTTTTCTGTCGTAGGTATTTTTATGATATGAAATGGTTGAGTTAGTACAGTCAATTGTCCTGGAGTTTCTTGAGTAGATACATGGATATAATATTCCTTTTCTATTACACTGTCTACCTGAACATCCCATGAACTTCCTTTTACTTCCAGAAAAATTGCAATTACTATGAATTCATCAAAGTTGATGATCGTTTCCTCAAAATTATCTGTCTCATTATTAACTGAATTCATTTGGGACATAAGATTCACCCAATCAATCATATTTGTAATAATCATATTTGATTGAGAAATTCCTTCATCTCCAGCTCCATATAAGGCTCCTTTACCTATTTCTATGAATTCTATAGGATTTGATATCGGTTCTGAATTGTCACCTCCTTTATTACATGCCAATGTTAAAAATGACAGCAAAAAAGTCATAATGTAAATTTTTGCATTCATAAATATTCATTTTTTAAATTTACTACATCTTATACATGTACAAATTACACATAATCTTCTATCGAGATCAAATTTCTAATAAAAGCGGTTACAAGCCAACAGTTGCAAACTTATGGTAGCGGAGCTTTAATTCAATTGAATCAATTGGATGAAATTACCATTTGAATCATCAAAGATGGCTTCATATCCATAATCAGTTTTCACTGGATCTTTTTTAAATTTCACTCCTTTCTTTTTCAGCTCATCTACAGTTTCTAGAATGCTATTTGAGCTAAAAGATATTACAGGTATTCCTAAAGCATATAATTTTTGCTTATATTCTTTTGCTATTTCAATTCCGCCAAGTTCAGTTGGTTCCAATAGTAAAGAGGTTCCATTGCTATCAAGTGTGGACTTTACAATAGCAATATAATTTTCAGGAGAATACATTACTTCTTCGAAACCCAATACTTCCGTATAATATTTAAAAGCTTTAACCGGATCTTCAACAAATACGCTAACCATTGCGATCTTCATTGGATGTTTATTTTGTCCCATAGTATTAAATGAAGTTAGAATTATCGTTAATAAGGTGAGAAAAATTTTCATAGGTTTTCGCATTTTCGACAACTTACAAAAAAAAATGTCATAACTAGATTTCCTCAGCATCCAATGAGAGGGATTAAAATTATAAAGCTCAGAGTCTTCAAAGAATGACTCTGAGCAGGGTAAAACCTAAATATCTTCAAGGTATGACCTCAGCGATTTATCAACAGCCCTCGCCTGTAAAACCAGATAGGTTGACAATCTTGTTTTCATAATAAACATGTAATCCCATAGCCGTACCCAACCATATTCTGCCTTCTGTATCTTCCAAAATACTTGATACTCTTATATTCATCAAACCATTACTATTATCGAATTTAGTAAAGGTAGTGCCATCATAACGGAACAATCCTTCTCTTCTGGAATTGAACCAAATATTACCGGCCTTATCTTCTTTCATGGTCCAAACCCTATTCACCTCAGATATCTTTTCATCCATCAACCTATTAAAGGAATTTCCATCATATTGGATCAATCCTCCTTTTAATGTTCCAAACCAAATATTCCCTTTCGAGTCTTCAAGAATATTGAGTACCGTTTTTCCATTGAATCCTTCTGTCTCAGAGAATTGTTTAAAACTTTCCCCATCGTATTTAAATAAACCATAGGAGTCGGTTCCAATCCATAAATCCCCTTTTCTATCTTCTAAAATGGTGTGAATCATTTTATTCTCCCATCCAGTGTTTAGCTCTCTTGCATTGTCAAATGGAAGCTCAACAGTTTGAAAATTGACACCATCAAATTTGCATAAACCATCATAAGTACCTGCCCATATAACTCCTTTCTTATCTTGGTAGATGGACCAAACAGAATTGCTATTTAATCCATTTTCCACCGTATAGTTGACAAAAGAGGCTCCGTCATATTTGGAGATCCCTTCATTGGTGGAAATCCAAAGATTCCCTATCTGATCTTCAATGATTCCTGTTATATTGAGTCCAGCGAGCCCTTCCTTTTTTGTGAAATAATTGAACTTATCCCCATTGTATTTTATCAAACCATAATCACTAGTTCCAAACCAAAAATTCCCTTTGCTATCTTGAAACAACTTTCGTAAATCTTTATTGACTACTAAATTGGTATTGATTCCCAATTTGTCCATGACAATCTCTCTAGCTATTGTCGCACTATCTTTACTTGAAAGCTTTTCTACAACAGGACTACTTTCATTTTTATTGATATCACATCCTGAGGGGTTCATATCGGATATAAACGCACAGTATTTTTCTGTACCTCCACTAGCCCCCATCAACCATAAACAGGAAAGAATTAGAAGCACTGGCATAATTTTGAATAACTTTTTCATAAGCTGTAATTTTTATTTTACAACAAGGTATAATGAACAATGTAAGACCAGCTTAAAGAAGTGTAAATTAATGTAAATTGGATGTAAAAGCGCCGTAAAACATTTCAAATACAGGGATAATTGAATAGATTAGCAATATGATGAAATCCTCTTTAAAGATCCTTTTTTTTGTTTTAGTCAGTATATTCTCCTTGACTACACCTTGCCATGCCGAAGGAAATATTCAAGATCGACATATCAACGTTTCGATGAGAATGATTGGGCATCAAATTCTCCTGAACACTGGAGATAGCACTTCGCGAATTTTACCCATTGAAAAAATTGAAGACCGCTATAAAATTTCATTTGAATCTGAGTTTGAAGTGACCCCGGAAGAATTATTAGTCATCATTCATCCCATTATTGAGAAGAGTAATATTGCGGATCAATACATCGTTGAAGTAGAAAAATGCAACAGTAAGGAAGTAGTCTATAGCTATGAATATGTAATTTTTCCTGAAATTGAGATCCCATGTGGAAGAAGGACACTACCTAAAGATTGCTATCATGTCTTTATCACCCTTTTGGATTCTGGAACGCCCATTGCTTCTTTAAAGACGGAAATAAGCCCCAAACATGCCTCTATTGAATTATCAGCAAACGAAAAGCAAAAACCTTATTTCATTCGCTATTCTCCGGTTTTAATTTTCCTGTTTCTAATCGGTTTGTCTGTTTATTTCTGGAGAAAAAGATCCAGGTCCAATATTGACAAAAATAGGATCTCCATAGGAGAATATCAGTTTGACAAAAAAAACATGGAGCTTTCATTTGAAAATGAAACCATTGAGCTGACCAGTAAAGAAGCGGATTTACTTGTTTTATTGCATACCTCTGCTAACAACACACTGGAGCGAGAGGTTATTCTGAAAATTGTATGGGGGGACGAAGGCGATTATATAGGGAGAACCCTGGATGTTTTTATATCGAAATTACGGAAGAGACTCGAAGCTGATTCAAGCGTGAAAATTGTAAATGTTCGTGGGATAGGTTACAAACTTGTTATAAATAACTAGCATTAATAGAACAAGAACTGAGATTAGTTCGAGAATTTATCCGCTATTGCCTTACCGATAATTTTCAATTCTAGTCCTAATATTTTACTAGATTGATTATCTTTAAAACAGTCAACAATCGATTCACTTTTAAAATAATACAAATGAAAAAAATGACCTGTAAACAATTAGGAGGAGCCTGTGATAAAGAATTTCATGCAAACACTTTTGAGGAAATAGCTGTAATTAGCGAAAAACACGGCATCGAAATGTTTCAACAAAAGGACGAGGCTCACCTAAAAGCAATGGATGCCATGAAAAAACTCATGCAATCACCAGAAGCCATGCATGAATGGTTTGAAAACCGAAAAAAGGAATTTAATGCCCTGCCAGAAGACGGAAATTAAAAACAACATTGAAGAAAGAAAATAATCTTAGAAAAATCATAGATTTTTTGCCGACAACTGGAATACTAATTTTTGTCGGACTTTATATCTATGCTTCAACATTATATCCTGGTGGCTCTCAAGCGGATTCAAATTCTGTTGGATTTGATTGGATTAATAATTATTGGTGCGATCTAACGAACGAATACGGAGTGAATAGAATGCACAATCCCGCAAGACCATTTGCAATTTCAGCCATGACAATTCTGTGCATTAGTCTAACGATATTCTTCATTCAATTTGCGAGAAAATTAGCAACAAACCCATTTTGGAAAAGCACAATTCAAGTATCCGGAACAATTTCAATGATTTTTGCAATTTTGATATTTACTAAATATCACGATTTAATGACTATAATAGCTAGTTTTTTCGGTCTTCTGGTTCTAGTTGGGATAATAAGAGAAGTCTATAAAAGTGAAATGACCAAATTTAAAATAAGCGGAATAACTTGTATCATTCTTTTGATTATGAATAATTACATGTATTACGGCCAACAATTAGTGGAACATTTACCTTTAATTCAAAAAATTACTTTTGTTTTTATTCTGATTTGGATCATCGGATTAAATTACAAACTGACCGAAAAAAACACACTACAACGATCTGCATAAATTATTGATCACAAGTGATAATGCTAAATTTAGAGATGTAAAAAATAGTACGGCAAACTGAAAATAAAGTGAGTATGACAAGTGAACAGAAAATAATCCCAATTTGGTTTTCGATAGCTACTATTATCTTATTGATATGGAACTTAATGGGTATTGTTAATTTTTTCCAGCACCTTACAATTACAGATGAGGCAATTCTAGCTATGCCAGAAAACCAAAGGGAATTGTATAGCAACTTTCCATTGTGGACCATATTTGCTTTTGCCCTGGCTGTTTTTGGGGGCTCATGTGGTAGTCTGGCACTATTGTTTAAAATGAAAATAGCCCACCCCATTTTTATAGCTTCACTTATTGGTATTGTTGTGCAAATGAGCCATAGCCTAAACATTGCCGGTGGAATGGGTGAAGATGGTGCATGGGTTATACTAAGGACCTTTCTTTTAATTGTGGTTGGAGTTTTTGCGATTTGGCTATCAAAATATAGCATCACTAAAAATTGGATCAAATAAAGATATAGAACCGAAATAAACACTCAACTAACAATGAAATTTTAATTTACCCGGCAGACATCATCCGCTTCTTTCAAGATATTTTTATGCCTACTTTCTTTTATTCCTATAGAAAATAATACTTCTGGATGAACACAAAGGTCACGGCACAATACCTTTCTTATATCCAGGAGTTTGCTTTTTTCCCTTTTAGTGAGACTTGTTAGGCAAGTGACAGGATGCAAGCCTGCAATATCTATCCTATCTTTTAAACTACCTTGTTGAGGATAATCCCAACCTATCAATTTTAGCCCAATGCAATTCCCATATTCTAAGGCCATACTTGTAAATCTTGTATTGGTGAAAATCCATCCCTGGTGGAATTTATCTTTGTGCCCAGGCATTTTATTCCATACTTTTTCCAAATCTTTAAACCTGGACTGAATATAGAGCGGAACTTTGATATCGCAATGTTTCGTTTGCCTGGTATGAAACTTACATTCCACCATAAAATATTTATGATCCTTTTGGGCTATCACATCTATTTCATGGGTTACACATTGTCCTTTGACATAAACACTTACCTCGACATCGAAACCCTGATATTTCATCAATTCACCCACATATTGTTCGAAGGGATATCCTGTAGGGCCCAGTTCCAGAAGTGCCTTTTTTAGTTTATACCTAGCTGCATTGGCTCTTGATATTTTTTTAAGCAGAGAGAAGGCACGAGCATATATTTCTTTGGTGGAGATATCCTCATACAACCTGGAAATAATATCTTCCAAAATAAAATCGACATCCTTCACTCCTGCTCCGGATTTCTCTAAGGAGTTTCGCAGTTTACCCGAAGAAAAAGGTACTTTCTCTCCGGACATTTTGATGACGATTATATTTTCCTGCTTTATCAAGGCAACTCTTTTTCTTACTTATCAATATAAGCTTTTCAATTCTTTTATTAAGACTTCAAGCATGTCATTTGTAAAATCCAGATGAGTCACAATACGTAATTTCCCTTGCCCCATTCCTATTATTCTAATTCCTTTTGCTACCAATCTAGCTACGAAATCTTCTACGACTATATCATCCTGCACTTCGAAAATGAGGATATTGGTCTCTACAGGTTCCACCTTTTTGATAAATGGCAAAGCTTTTAAAACCGATACTATTTGCTGGGCCTTTCCGTGATCTTCGGCCAAGCGATCAATATTGTTTTCCAAAGCATAGATTCCAGCTGCCGCCAAAAATCCGGATTGACGCATTCCTCCACCAAAAATTTTACGAATCCTCAGGGCCTTGTTCATCATTTCTTTAGTCCCAAGTAATAAGGACCCCACAGGAGCGCCTAATCCTTTAGACAAACAGATAGAGATAGTATCAAACAAATCTCCATAAGCTTTTGCAGATTCCTTTTTAGCTACTAAGGCATTGAATATCCTTGCTCCATCTAAATGGAAAGGCAAGTTATGGGCATCACATTGCTTTTTGATGGCCTTCAGCTCATTGATATCCCAACAAGCTCCCCCTCCTTTATTGGTGGTATTCTCAACCGCAACCAATGAAGTAAGTGGAGAATGATAGAAATCGGGAGGATTGATAGCTTCAACCATCTGCTGAGCGGTAAACATTCCGCGATCTCCATCCAACAATCTACAAGACAAACCTGAGTTGAAAGAAGCGCCACCTCCTTCAAAATTATAGATATGCGCCCATTTATCACAGATAACCTGATCTCCTGGCTGGGTATGTATTTTCAGCGCAATCTGATTGGTCATAGTTCCCGATGGACAGTATAGTGCAGCCTCCTTTCCAAATAGCTCAGCAGCCTTTTGCTCCAGAGCATTGACTGTTGGATCTTCTTTAAAAACATCGTCACCGACTTTGGCTTCCATCATTGCCTGTAGCATCTGTGGATTCGGCTTGGTAACTGTATCACTTATTAAGTTGATTTCCATGATTCGATTGTATTATATACGCAAGATAGTGAGCTTATATATCAATAAAAAATAATGAAAACTCTAGCTGTCCGGAATAACGATCATTATTCCTATCTTGGACTAAATAAATCAAAAATTAACATCAAATGGCATTTACAGGGACTATTCTCGCCACAAGCATTGTGTCTATTCTTAAAATGGCCTTTAAGATTTATTAATATCGGATTGATCAGGATTTACCCTGGGTATATTTTTTTTGAATTGCCCCAGCATTCACAATATCTCTAATCCATATTTTCTATATTTGTTATTGAATCTCGATGAATAGCGCATGAAGTTTGAAATAAGCAAGGAGTTAATAGTTACGATCCGTGAGTGGATTGCAACAGAAAATAAAAATGCACTGATTGCATATAGCGCTGAGGTGCACTGGGCTGATATCGCAGAAATATTGGACGAACTTCATTATGAAGAGTCTAAATATTTCTTCGAACTTCTTGATGAAGAGGTATCTGCAGATATCCTTACCGAACTGGAGGAGGATGTCCGTGACAGGTTATTGAGTGAGCTTTCATCCAAGGAGATTGCGGAACACCTTGACAATCTGGATTCAGATGATGCGGCAGATGTCATCGCACACCTTTCTGAAGAACAAAAAGAAGAGGTCCTTTCCCAGGTAGAAGATATAGACCAGGCCAGTGATATTGTCGACCTACTTTCCTACGGGGAAGATACGGCAGGTGGTTTGATGGCCAAGGAGCTTATTCACGTAGATAAAAACTGGACCCTACTTCGCTGTGTTCGAGAAATGAGAAAGCAAGCAGAGGAGGTGGAGCATGTCTATACGATTTATGTCGTAGATGAAAACGAGGTGCTTTGTGGAACCATGTCGCTAAAACGCCTACTCTTAAGCTCTGAAAGGACATTAGTTTCTAAAATATACAATGAAAAGGTGATTTCTGTAAAAGCTTCTACTTCAAAAGAAGAAGTAGCTATTATAATGCAAAAATATGACCTGGTCGCTTTGCCTGTAGTAGATGAACTGAATCGACTGATAGGTAGAATTACCATTGATGATGCGGTAGATGTCTTAACGGAAGAGGCCGAAAAGGATTACCAAATGGCTTCGGGGATTACGGAAAACATCGAATCGTCGGATAGTGTAATGGTTTTGACACGTGCGAGATTGCCTTGGCTTTTGATTGGTCTTTTGGGAGGTATTTTTGGCGCTCAGATCATGGGGTATTTTGAGATTGAAAAGAACGCTCAACTTGCCTTATTTGCCCCATTAATTATAGCGATGGGTGGTAATGTAGGAGTACAATCTTCTGCGATTATCGTACAGGGGCTTGCCAGTGATACGTTGGGACATATCACGCTTTCTAAAAGACTCGTGAAGGAGTTCTTAGTAGCCCTTGTCAATGGAGGATTTTGCGCTGCCATCATTTTTGGTGTTTCCTTTTTTATGAAAGAAGACATAGCATTTGCGGAAACCATTAGTATGGCCCTATTATGTGTTATAGTATTCGCTGCACTTTTTGGAACGGTAGTACCTCTGAGTTTAAATAAATATAAAATTGACCCAGCACTTGCTACAGGGCCATTTATCACCACTGCCAATGATGTATTTGGTCTGTGCATCTATTTTTACATTGCCCAATGGCTATTAGGAACTTGATATTTTAACTTATGAAAATAATATTTATTGATTCGGTTCATTCTATTCTTCAGGAAAGGCTTGAGAAATTAGGCTTCCAATGTGATATAAAAACAGATCTTTCAAAAGAAGAAATACATGCTTGCATAGCTGAGTACGATGGACTGGTTATTAGGAGTAAGATACCTGTGGATAAGGAATTCCTGGACAAGGCAACCAAGCTTAAATTTGTCGCTAGGTCAGGTGCTGGATTGGAAAATATTGACTTGAAACATGCTGCATCCAGAAACATAGAATGTTTTAGTGCCCCAGAAGGAAATAGAGATGCTGTAGCTGAACATTCTTTAGCTATGCTACTTTCCTTATTTAACAAATTGACCTGGGCAGATCTTGAGATCAGAAAAGGTATTTGGAATAGGGAAGCCAACAGAGGTAGAGAGTTAAAAGGCAAGACAGTTGGAATAATTGGCTACGGCCACATGGGAAAAGCTTTTGCCAAAAGGCTACAGGGCTTTGACTGTGAAGTCATCACCTACGACAAATACCTGGAGCACTATTCAGATGATTTTGCAAAAGAAGTCAGCTTAAAAGAATTACAAAGCAGAGCTGACATCATTAGCTTTCACGTTCCACAAGAACCGGATACTATTCACTATGTGGACGAAGCATTTATCAATTCATTAGCTAAGCCGGTATATATTATAAATACTGCCAGAGGTAAGATTATTAATACCAGTGCCCTAATCGAAGCGCTCAAAAATGGCAAGGTTTTGGGGGCCTGCCTGGATGTTTTAGAATACGAAAAAAGTTCTTTTGAAAAAATATTCCAACAGGATCTGAATGAAGATTTTGAGTTTTTAGTTGGTTCACCGAAGGTAATTCTTAGTCCACATGTTGCTGGCTGGTCTGAGGAATCTTATTTCAAGCTTTCGAACACCTTGGCAAATAAAATTCTCGATCATTACCAAGCATAAATCAACATGACCTATTTTTTCCGCATTATCCTCCTTTCCCTTATTTGTATTCCGAGCCTTGGATTTAGTCAAAATATGAAACTGGAGGCCTTTAGAATATATAATCACAAGGGGAAAGAAGTTAAGTGGAAAAAAGTCATCAAAAATTTAAAAGGTCAAGACCTGATTCTTATCGGAGAATTGCACAACAATGCTATTTCTCATTGGCTGCAATATCAAATTATCTCCACACTACACGACAGTCTCAGACCGTTGAAAATAGGTGCAGAAATGTTTGAGTCAGACAATCAAATCCTGATCGATGAATACTTTCAGGATCTAATTAGCACCAAAAGCTTTGAAGCAGAAGCGAGGCTTTGGAACAACTATTCCACAGATTACAAACCTATCTTAGAATATGCCAAAAGCCAAGGCATCCCATTTATAGGAACCAATATTCCAAGAAGGTATGCTTCGGCATTTTACTATAAGGGAGATAGTCTATTCAGCCAATTAAGTGAAGAGGCAAAAAACTGGATCTGCCCCCTCCCCTTCATCTTCCCAAGGGAGCTAGATTCCTATAAAAACCTTTTAGCAATTTCTGGACATGGGGGTGAGAATTTAGCTAAAGCCCAAGCTATAAAAGATGCAACAATGGCTCATTTTATACTCAAAAATTACAATTCAGGGGATCTATTTATTCACCTCAACGGAAACCAACACAGTATAAGGAAAGAGGCCATTTCCTGGTATTTACTTCAATCAAAACCCGAACTAAACATCCTCAATATTCACACAACTGAAAGTACTGATCTGGAATGGAAAGATGACTATGAAGGGCTGGCAGACTTTATTTTAGTTGTAGATGAGAATATGACAAAGACTTATTAAGGGTGTAATTTGTTATTAAAAATACACACCCCTAACACCCTCACAAGAGGAAATAATATATATTACTAATCACTCATTACTGATCACTAGTTCCTGATTACTCGTTACTAATCACTGGTTACTGGTTACTAGTTACTGATCTCTAGTTACTGATTACTTGTTACTTGTTACTTGCTACTAATCACTACTACTTCAACAATAACTGAACAGTACGTTGATTTCTTTCTTCAATAACCATAGTATGGTCACCTTTTATCTTTTCGATGATATCCTCGGTATAATGTCTTATAGTATATAATGCAAGTCCTTCATTATATTTTATATCGTATTCCTGTTGCAATGCTTCCTTGAGTTGAGGAATCTTCACCTCATCGTTGTTGAGTACTAAAGAACAAGAAACTGCTGTATTTTGCATCAAGTTTACCTTTACTCCTATATCAGCACAGATGCCGAATATTTTCCCCAAATTTTTCTCTACGATAAAAGAAAAATCGCGTGTAGAGATGGAGATTAAAAATTGATTTTTCTTTACGATAAATGCAGGCACCTCAGGCACAATTACCTCATCAGAAGAAATCACTGTCCCGGATTTCTCAGGATTTATAAAGGACTTTACCCATAACGGGATTTCCTTTTTACGCAGCGGCTGAATGGTTTTAGGATGTACAACAGTTGCCCCATAATAGGCTAACTCTATAGCCTCGTGAAAAGATAGCTTTTCAAACTTCTTCACATGGTCAAATTGATTTGGATCGGCACTATAGAATCCATCTACATCTTTCCAGATGGTCATGCGCTTGGCATCACTAACATAGGCAAATATAGCAGCAGAATAATCCGATCCTTCACGACCTAAAGTAGTGGTTTTTCCTTCTAAATTTCCAGCAATAAATCCTTGTGTTAGATAAATACCTTTTTCACCTATGAGTTCTTTTACCCTTTGTTCCGTAGACTCCCAGTCGACATCTGCATTTTGGAAATTTGAATTGGTAATGATCAACTTACGTGCATCCAACCAAGTATTTGTCAAACCATCAGCATCCAAATAATGGTGAACAATTCTAGTGGAGAATAACTCTCCAAAGGATACTATTTGATCGTAATAAGAGGCATAGGAATCTCCTTTTTCGGACACTACCGCCTTTTTGAGTGCTTCAAAGTATTGTTCGAAGTCTTTAAAAGAAGAATGATCTGAGGGAAAAAGATCGGACAAAATCTGATGATGGAAATTATAGATCGCATCCAACTTGCTTTGTTCAAGGTTACCAGATAACCAATAAGACCTAATAAGATCTTCAAAGGCATTGGTCATTTTCCCCATCGCCGATACCACGATTAACATTTTGTCTTCTCGATGGTCTCGGATGATTTGTGACACATTTTTAACCGAAGCCCCGTCTTTTACTGAGGCTCCACCAAATTTAAAAATTCTCATAATTTGATTTTCTAAAGTAGGAAAAGGAATTATCGCTCCTTTGGCTAGAACATCAAACCTCTTAAAATGACAGCGTTTAGCCATATCAAGATAAAAAAGGTTTAATTAGTGCATCAAAGCTAAGAATCTTTTTTGCTTAATTTCGTTACTTTGCAAAAAATGACCGTAGGAATATTTCCTTTTAAATGAATAAAAGCTGTTTCAGTGATATTTTTTTAGGAAATTGCTCATTCATAAACGATAAATTGTACTCGATGAACGTTTTGCTTATAGGATCAGGAGGTCGCGAACACGCACTTTCTTGGAAAATGGCTCAAAGCCCAAAGTTGAATAAATTATTCATTGCTCCTGGAAATGCCGGAACAGCGCTGTTGGGAGAGAATGTACCCATTAAAGAAACTGACTTTGATGCCATCAAAGCTTTTGTTTTGGATAATAACGTACAGTTAGTAGTTGTAGGACCAGAAGCACCATTGGTCGCAGGTATCCACGATTTCTTTCTTGCAGATGCAGACTTAAAAGATATCCCGGTTATTGGACCTCAAAAAGCAGGTGCTGAATTGGAAGGTAGTAAAGAGTTTGCAAAAGAATTTATGGTTCGTCATAATATTCCTACAGCAGCATACCAAAGCTTCCATGCAGACAACCTGGATGAAGGATACAGCTTCCTTGAAAGTCTGAAAGCTCCCTATGTATTAAAAGCAGATGGACTAGCAGCTGGAAAAGGAGTATTGATTCTTGAAGACCTGGAAGAAGCCAAAAGAGAACTTAGATCCATGATTATGGACAACAAGTTTGGTTCTGCTGGTGCGAAAGTGGTTATTGAGGAGTTTTTATCCGGTATCGAAATGTCTTGCTTCGTTTTGACAGACGGTAAAAACTACAAGATCCTTCCTAACGCTAAAGATTATAAACGAATTGGAGAGGGCGACACAGGTTTGAACACAGGTGGAATGGGTGCAGTATCTCCAGTACCATTTGCTAATGCCGAGTTCCTTAAGAAAGTAGAAGATAGAATTGTTCGACCAACAATTGAAGGAATTCAAAAAGATGAATTGCCCTACAAAGGATTTGTCTTTATTGGACTTATTCGTGTAGGTGAGGACCCTTTTGTAATTGAGTACAACGTAAGATTGGGAGACCCTGAAACGGAAGTCGTAATGCCACGTATCAAAAGTGATATGGTAGAAATGTTCCAGATGGTTGGTGAAGGAAGATTGGATGAAGTGGAACTAGAACTTGACCCAAGAACTGTTTGTACGGTTATGATGGTTTCTGGTGGATATCCTGAGGCCTACGAAAAAGGAAAAGAAATCACAGGTCTTAAAGATGTAAGAAATAGTATTGCATTTCACGCTGGAACAACAACAGAAGGAGATAAAGTACTTACGAATGGAGGACGTGTTATAGCAATGACATCCTATGGTGACAATCCGGAAGAAGCATTGGCTAAGTCTTATGAAAATCTAAAGAAGGTAAACTTCGATAAGAAGTATTACAGAGGAGATATCGGGTTCGATCTGTAATCCAATAAAAAAAATAAGGGAGCATTAAGCTCCCTTATAATCTTCTTCTGCAATAACTACCATAAAGGCTTTTGTTAAGGCAATTGCCAAAACAACAGCTACTATAACATTGGAATAACCTCCAATTACTGGTAGAATATCAAAGCTTGATGTGAACATATCACCCAAGCCATATAGAAAATCATTCATTGTATAAAGTGTTTGGATCCGGGACAAAAATAGAAAAAAAATTATGCTCCTGAAATTATTTAAACAATCAAAACCTATCATTCTTATTT
>MAAC01018486.1_pt1 | contig 24888 bp, 26 predicted proteins | sample 1115981 | NCBI WGS metagenome assembly MAAC01 (sample SAMN04961126, study PRJNA320927) | seawater metagenome | isolation source: sample BD02T64 sea water enriched with oil for 64 days | place: USA:Gulf of Mexico | collected 2013-07-27
TCGCTGCACGCGCTGAAATCCTCACCAGCATTCCGGGCATTGCCCCTTCTCGGGTTTTTTCAAAGCCCGAGAAGACAACGGATAACCGCATTTTCTCTACTGATCGACATACCCGAATTGGGACGTCTGAGTGGAAAACAAGCTGCAGGTTTGGCTGGTCATGCACCTATCTCGCGCCAATCGGGAAAATGGCATGGCAAGGAACGGATTCAGGATAGTCGCGCCAGTTTGCGAAGGGCGACCTATTTGCCTGCCGTTGTCGCCACGCGATTCAATCTCGATATGAAAGCAAAATACGAGCAACTGACATCCACGGGGAAATGCAAAAACTTGGCACTCACTGCGTCATGCGCAAGCTAATCGTGATGCCAAACACGTTATTACGGGATGGTCGAGAATGGGCAGGAACACGGCCTTGACCAATACCGATACTCAGCAGATTGCTGCGCAAACGCCTGCCAGGCAACGCATGATCTGTGTGTCGTTATATCGTGCGGTCTTCATCAAAAATCTCCTCAGGTATTTTGCCGAGAAAATTCTACTGTTGAACACCACTAATTGGGGGGGATTACCCGCCGAAATCCACCGCGCTGTTCTGAAACGTCGCAACAACGTACCGAACTTGGCGACCAAGGTGCAGCACCGGGTTCTGTCCGTATTCAAGGTTGCCGTCGCCGAAGGACTACGGGCCGACAACCCGGTGACCGCTGAAGCACAGGCGCTACCCAAGGCAAAAAACACACCAAAAAAACAACCGCGCGCGTCCCCATTTTGAAGTCACCCGCGCCGTAGAGACAGTTCATGCATCGGCGGCGTGGGCCTCCACCAAACTGGCGCTGGAATTCGCAGTACTTGCCGCTGGCCGCTCCGGTGAGGTTCGAGGGGCAAGGTGGGATGAAATTGACTTGGCTACCGTCACGTGGACTATGCCCAGCTCGCAGATGAAAATGGGTCGGGAACACAAGGTTCCTCTCAGCTCGGCGGCAGTGTCGGTTCTGCACAAAGCCAACGCCCAGCGCGACGTCGGCGGTCTTGTATTCCCTTCAGTCATGGGCCAGGAACCGTCAGACAGCACCCAGAGTAAGTTGCTGCCGGAACAGGGGCCAGCATAGTGCACGGCTTCCGCGCCTCCTTCCGCACTTGGGCACAGGCACAAACCAACGTCCCCGAAGAGGTGACCGAGGCCGCGCTGGCCCATGTCAAAGGCGACAAAACCGTGGCCGCCTTTGCTCATTCCAACCTCCTCGACAAGCGCCGAGGTCAAATGGACGCGTGGGCTGCATATCCGGGCAAAGACCGGGTCGGAAATGTGGGCGAACTTGGGGTTCGGGAATGAACCCTGGATCACCCACACGTCCGTGTTCGCCTCCAACAGATGCGTAGCAAGGCTGTGCCGCAAAATGTTCAGCGTGGCAGGTTAGGCAATACCCACAAGGTATTTGGCAGAGTTGAACGCCCGGCTTAGTTGGTGCAACGAGACGAGGTTGATCTTGGGCTTACCTGGAAGCAGCCCGCCCGCTGGCCTTGCCTCGCATCAATATTCGCGCAGAAAATCCAACGGATCAGATGACAACATCAGCTCACGATCCTTGCGGCCTTTGCCTTCATCAACGTTTTACGGCCCATTTGCTACGCGCCACCCTATGGTCTAGGCATCGACCTGCACTACAACCTCGGCAAATTTCTTAAAGAACTTGGCGGCCAGCCTCTTGGCGGTGCTCTGGATCAAGCGGCCGCCAAGCTGCGCCAGTTTACCGCCAATTTCAGCCTTGGCAGCGTATGTCAGCACCGTTTTGCCATCGACCTCTTGCAGCGTCACATCCGCGCCACCCTTGGCGTGACCTGCAGCGCCGCCATTGCCCTGCCCTGTCAGCGAAAACGCGCTAGGAGCGCCTGTGGTGTCCAGCACCACATTGCCACTAAATCGGGCTTTGACGGGGCCAATTTTCAACACCACTTTGGCTTCCAGCTCCGTGTCGGAATGTTTGATCAGCTCTTCGCAGCCCGGAATGCACTGCTGCAGGATTTCCGGATCATTCAAGGCCTCGTAGACATGGTGCATCGGGGCATCGATGATGAGTTCGTCGTTCAGTTCCATAGTCTTGTCTTTCTTAACAACAGGGGAATTTGATTGTGGCTAGGGTTTCGGCTTGATCAGCGGTTAACTGAGATCGGCGAAACAGGATTTTCAGGCGCAGGCGCAGGGCCATTATCAGACCTGTTTGGCGATCAGTTTTGGGCATCTTCTGCCTTTCCCTTGCGGTGATTTTGACGGCGAACCTGGGTCAGCTGTGCCATGATCGACAGGGCGATTTCTTCAGGCGTCACCGCTTCGATGGCCAATCCAGCCGGGGCCTGCACCTGAGCCAGTTTTTGGGGATCGATGCCTGCCTGGGTCAGTTTTTCGGACAGTGATTTGAATTTGCGACGACTGCCGACAAATGCGACGAACTCAGCCTCAGCTGTTAGCGCCGAAGTCAGGCTGGCGGCATCATCCTTGCCCTGTGTCGCCACCACAATCATCCGCCGGGCCCCTGCTGGTAACGGCGCAATCACTGGCTTGGCTTCAGGTGTCTGGATAGACCATTTGAATTGCTCGCCAAGCTTGGCCAGGCTTTGCGCGACTGGCGAGACGCCAAAGATCAGCAATTCAGGCAGTGGCAGGATCGGTTCGACAAAGATATCCATCGAGCCCTTGGAAGGACAGCCATTTCGGGCAAAGCGCATACCGTCAAGATCGTCGCCTGCTGCAACACCCTTTTCGGCCAAAACCTCTTGCGGATGCAGGGATATAAGCTGCGGAGTGCCCTCAAGCATCGCCCGTTTGGCCGCCTTGGCCAGCGCAGCGCGAACGCAGCCGCCGCCGATCCAGCCCTGCTGGATGGTTCCGTCGGCACTCAGCAAGGCCTTGGCACCGGGTTTGGCGGCGGTCAGGCCAAGCGTGCGTACCACTGTGGCGATGGCAAAAGGCGCGCCCTTGTCCCGGAGTTCCTGGGCCAAGGTGGCGATGTCCTGATCTGTCAGCTCGGCGAGGGTCACAGGCGGGTCAGCTCCGGTTCTAGGGCGGCCAGATCGGCAAGCCGGTTGGCAGGGCGGAAGAGATCAAGATGAGGCAAGGCTGCAGCCATGCCGCGGGCAATGGGCTGGTAGCCGTCCCAGCCCTTGAGCGGATTCAGCCAGATGATTTTGCAACCGCGATTTTTCAGCTTGGCCAGCGCGGTGCCAAGCAGCTCGGGGGCGTTCGTGTCGTAGCCATCCGAAAGGATCAGCACGACGGTGCGCCCATCAACAAAGCGGCGGGCATAGGTGCGAGAAAATTGGGTAAGGGATTGGCCGATTTTGGAACCGCCACCAAAACCATCAGCCAACACCGACAGCCGCCCCAGAGCCCGCAGCGTATCCTTGTCGCGCAAAGCGTCAGCGATACGCACCAGACGGGTGTGAAACAGATAGGCATCGGTCGCAGGATCTGCCCTCATCAGGCCGGCAAGGAACGCTAGGAACACCTGCGCGTATAGCGTCATAGAGCCGGAGACATCACAGAGCGCCGCGATTTTCAGAGGCCGTTCGGGACGGTGTTTTTTGGGCAAACTAAGGGGCTCGCCTCCAGTCGACAGGCTTTGCCGGATCAGTTTGCGGAAATGGATCTGGTCGCCTTTGCGTGCGGCCTTACGGCGGCGCGAGCGACGATCCCGCAGGGCGGCACCGAGGCGACGGGCGATGACTTCGGCCTCGGCGATATCCTCGGGCTGGACCAGATCGCGCAAGTCTTTTTTCATCAAGTTTTGCACGGTTGTGGCAACCAGTTTGCCGGTGCCATCCGCCTCGACCTCACCATTGCCATCATCCGGAGCTGTGGTTTCTCCTGCCCCGGCAGCGACTTGTCGGGTGTTGGCTGGACGTGAGGACTGGACAGACCCGCTGTTGGTTTCTGACAGGCCGGGCATGATCTTTTGCCGCACCCGGCCACCATTCAGCCAGTAGCTGTCGAACAGATTATCAAACTGCGCGACATCCTCGGCACATCCAGTGCATACCGTTTTGAGCGCCCGGCGGGTCTCTTCGGGGTTGCTTGCCTGCACATGTGTCAGCGCCCTAAGTGCGATGTCCGCCTCGCCGACCCCGACGCGCAGCCCGTGGGCGCGCAAATGAGCGGTGAACCCGGCCATTCGCGCCGCTGGACCGGGATCGCGTGCAGCAAATTTGGTGACCTGGCTCATGCCGCCTGCCCCGCCAGCCGTTGGGCGATTTCCGTGGTGATATTAAAGCGGTCTGCCTCGGTTTTCAGCAAGGTCGCCAGCGAGGCTTGCAGCAGCTTGGGATCCTCGGTCAGATCAGCAATGCCCAACCCCATCAGGGCGGCTGAAAAATCCAGCATCTCGGCAATTCCGGGCTTTTTCTCAAGCTCTTCTTGGCGCAGCGATTGTACAAAGCCGATGATCTGATTGGCCAAGCGGTCTTCAACCTCGCCACAGCGGGCCTTGAGGATCGCCAGCTCAGTTTCACGGTCGGGATAGTCCACATGAGCATAGAGACAGCGACGCCGCAGCGCATCGCTGAGATCGCGGCTGCCGTTGGCTGTCAGGATGACAATGGGGCGCGAGGTGGCTGTGAGGGTGCCCAGTTCGGGGACAGAAATCTGGTACTCCGACAGTACTTCAAGCAGATAGGCCTCAAACTCTTCGTCGGCACGGTCGATTTCATCGATCAGCAAGACGGGCGGTTGTGGTTGACGGATCGCCTTTAGCAATGGCCGCTCCAGCAGGAATTCCTCGGAGAAGATGCGTTGCTCGACACTGCGGCCGGTTTCGCCATCCTCAGCAGCGGCGCGAATGGTCAGCAATTGGCGTTGATAGTTCCATTCATAGATCGCCTGTGCGGCATCCAGCCCTTCGTAGCATTGCAGCCGGATCAGCTGGGTATCGCAGATCGTGGCCAGCACGCGGGCGACTTCGGTTTTACCAACGCCAGCAGCGCCTTCCAACAGCAAAGGACGCCCCAGCGACAGGGCCAGATGAACGGCCATCGCCAGATCATCCGAGGCAATATATCCCTGTTCCGCCATGGCGGTTTGTCGTGTCGTCCACTGCATGTCTAAAGTCCAGTCTTGGGGATGCGCCGCCCCGATTGGGGCAGCGCCATGGTCCGTTACTCGTGCAGGCCCAGATCATTGGCGGTCTGCCAGATCCGCCAATGGTCATGCGGCATATTGGTGTGCCGCAGGCCAAAGGGCCGGAAAGCATCCTGCACCGCGTTCGAGAAACACGGAACGCCGCCCACATGCGGGCTTTCGCCGACACCCTTGGCCCCAATGGGGTGATGCGGGCTGGGGGTGACGGTGTGGTCGGTCTCAAAGTTGGGGACCTCCCAGGCAGTTGGCAGGAAGAAATCCATCAGCGTGGCGGTTTTGACGTTGCCCATCTTATCATAGGCAATCTCTTGCCCCAGAGCGACGGCCAGCGCCTCGGTCAGGCCACCATGCACCTGACCTTCGATGATCATCGGGTTGATGCGGGTGCCGCAGTCATCCAGAGCATAGAAGCGGCGGATTTCCGGTACTCCGGTGTCAACGTCGATGTCCATCACACAGACATAGGCGCCAAAGGGATAGGTCATGTTTGGTGGATCATAATAGCTGACTGCCTCTAGACCCGGTTCCAACCCTGGAATGGCCTGATTGTAGGCTGCATAGGCGATGTCTTTCATCGTCTTGAACCGCTCGGGCACGCCTTTGACCACAAAACGATCAACATCGAATTCGACATCGTCGTCGTGGACCTCGAGCAGGTAGGCCGCAATCATCTGCGCTTTGGCACGGATTTTACGCCCCGCCATCGCCGCTGCAGCCCCAGCCACCGGGGTCGAGCGTGAGCCATAAGTGCCCAGACCATAAGGCGCGGTATCGGTGTCGCCTTCCTCGATTGTGATACTATCGGCAGAGAGGCCAATTTCACTGGCAAGGATCTGGGCAAAAGTTGTCGCGTGCCCCTGCCCCTGACTGATAGTGCCAAGCCGTGCCACAGCAGACCCCGTTGGGTGAATACGGATTTCGCAGCTGTCGAACATCCCCATGCCTAAGATATCGCAGTTTTTGACCGGCCCTGCCCCGACGATTTCGGTGAAAAAGCTGAGGCCAATGCCCATCAACGTGCGGGTCTCACCGCGCTTAAAGGCTGCTACCTGTTCGGCCTGTTCCTTGCGCAGACCTTCGTAATCAACGGTTTTCAACGCCTTGTCCCAGGCGGTGTGGTAGTCGCCGCTGTCATATTCCCAGCCCAGTGCCGACTGATAAGGGAATTGCTCTTTCTTGATGAAGTTGATCCGGCGCAGTTCAGCCGCATCCATGTTCAGCTCAATCGCCAGCACTTCGATCATGCGCTCAATAAAATAGACCGCCTCGGTCACCCGGAAGGAACAGCGATAAGACACGCCGCCGGGAGCCTTGTTGGTATAGACGCCATCAACGCCAAGGTAGGCGACCGGGATATCATACGACCCGGTGCAGATGTTCATGAAGCCAGCCGGGAATTTGGTTGGGTCAGCGCAGGCGTCAAAGCCACCGTGGTCTGCGGTCACCTGACAGTGCAGCCCGGTGATTTTACCCTCTTTGGTGGCGGCAATTTTACCGGTCATCCAATAGTCACGCGCAAAAGCAGTGGCCATTAGGTTTTCCATCCGGTCTTCGACCCATTTCACCGGCACACCGGTGACAATCGAGGCCACGATCGAGCAGATATAACCGGGATAGACGCCAACTTTGTTGCCAAAGCCGCCGCCAATATCGGGAGAGATGACGCGAATGTTGTGCTCTTCGATACCAGACAGCATCGAGGCCACCGTACGCACCACATGTGGCGCCTGAAAGGTACCCCAGAGCGTCAGCTTGCCGTTGACCTTGTCCATCGACGCAACACAGCCGCAGGTTTCCAGCGGGCACGGATGGGTGCGGTGGTAGTACATACTTTCTTCGGCAACGACCTCGGCATTATCGAGCACCTGATTGGTGGCTTTCACATCGCCCTGTTCCCAGGTGAAGATGTGGTTGTGGTGTTTGCGCGGACCATGCGGACCTGTCGTCTGACCAGCCAGATCTTCACGCAGCACCACATCGGATTTAAGCGATTCAAACGGGTCGGTAATCACCGGCAGTTCTTCGTATTCCACCTCGACCAGTTCCACTGCATCCGCGGCAACATAGCGGTCGCGGGCAACGACAAAGGCAACCTCTTGCCCCTGAAACAGCACTTTACCATCTGCCAGCACCATCTGTTTGTCACCAGCAAGGGTGGGCATCCAGTGCAGATTGAGCGGCGCTAGGTCTTCAGCGGTCAACACGGCAACAACACCGTCCAGCGCCAAGGCTGCGTCTTTGTTGATCGAGATAACACGGGCATGGGCATAAGGAGAGCGGACAAAGTCGCCGTGCAACATGCCGGGCATCTTGACGTCATCTACGTAGTTGCCCTTGCCTTGGGTAAAGCGGGCGTCTTCCACGCGTTTGCGTGAGCATCCAAGCCCCTTGAGATTGGCAGAGCGTTCCTCGCGCTCGGGTGTCATATCGTTCATTCTGCAGCCTCCTGCGCAGCATTCAGCTCGCTTGCCGCAGCAAGGATGGATTTCACGATGTTCTGGTAACCGGTGCAGCGGCAAATGTTGCCAGCCATGCCAAAGCGCACCTCTTTCTCGGTTGGGTTGGGGATCTCTTCCAGCAGTTTGGTCGCACGGGTGATCATCCCCGGGGTACAGAACCCACATTGCAGCCCGTGATGTTCACGGAAGCTTTCCTGCAGGACATGCAGCGCGTCGGGCTGGCCGATGCCCTCGATGGTGGTGATCTCGGCGCCATTAGCTTGGGCCACAAACATGGTGCAGGATTTCACCGATTTGCCATTCAGTGTCACCGTGCATGCGCCGCAATGCGAAGTGTCACAGCCCACATGCGGGCCAGTGATGTTCAGCTTTTCGCGCAGCGTGTAAATCAACAGATCGCGCGGCTCGGCCAAAAATTCGTGATCTTCGCCATTCACGTTCAATTTAATATGCATTTTGTCAGACATGATTATCGGATTCCTTACGCGCGATCCCAGGCGCGAGTGATCGCGCGGGTCAGGATGATACCGGCCACATGACGTTTGAACGCCACCGGGCCGCGGTTATCTTCGGTTGGGTCAATGTCGCCCAGCATCGCAGCAACCGCAGCTTTCAGCGTGGCAGTTTCGCAAACGGAGCCTGCCAGTTCATCCGCAGCCCCTTGGGACCAGACCGGAACGTCGCTGAGATTGGTCATCGCAATCGATGCCGAGGCAACCTTGCCATCAACCTTAGCAATTTGAACCGCAGCAGCGGCGGTGGCGTAATCACCAATTTTACGCTTTTGCTTTTCATAGGCAAAGCCGCCGACAGGCGCGGTAAAGACAACCGAGATCAAGATCTCATCGTCCTCGCGATCCGTCATATAGGCCGCTTCATAATAGTCGCGCGCCGCTACTGTGCGGGATCCGTCCGGACCCAGCAGATTGATCTGCGCATCCAGACATTGCATCAGGCCGGGCATGTCATTGCCGGGGTCACCATTGGCGATATTGCCGCCGACAGTGCCCATGTACCGCACCTGAGGATCGGCGATCTGCAAAGCCGCCTCGCGCAGAATGGGTGCAGCCGCTGACAGGCCGTCGTGGTTGATTAGTTCGTGCTGAGACACCATCGCCCCGATCGTGATCGTGTCCTGATCAATGGTGATGCCTTTAAGGGCTGCGATATCCTGAAGATCGATAAGATGCGGCACTTCGGCCATTCGCAGTTTCATCATCGGGATCAGGCTGTGCCCGCCCGCTAAAACACGCGCGTCGTCGCCGTGTTCCTGCAAAAGGGCTATCACCCCTTCCACATCTTTAGGGCGATAATAGTCAAACGCCGCTGGTATCATTGCTGGTCCTCCCTGACGTGCAATTCATCTGGCTTGGGCAGAGCCTGCATGCATTCACATTCAGAAGGGTCTGTTTTCTATCGTAATTCGTGGTCCGCTGCACGAAATGCGAAATGGGATGCATGAAATGCGCAGGGCAAGGACAGAGGGTCAGCCAAGTTTGACGAGACCAGCAGTGCCACTTGGCACCCGCTTCCAATTTTGGGTGAGGGCTTGCGACAAAATCCTCTCATCACCGGATGATTGAGGGTGTCGTCAGCACTTGCCAGCTAAACGCCAAGTGCTTCGCGCACCTGTTTCAGCCGTGATCGGCTGACCGGCACCTTTGTCAGGCCAGGAACGTCAAAATAGCAGACGCCATTATCCTTCAGGCGCTCAAAGCTGGCGACATGGGCAGGATTAATCAGATAGCTGCGATGGGTTTTTAGGAAGGGTCTGGGGGACAGACGCTTTTCCGCCTCGGTGATGGACCAGGCACAAAAGAACGCCCCACGCCGCGTGTAGATATGCGTGTAATGCCCTTCGGCCCGGATTGCCGCCACTGTATCCAGATCAGCAAACAGAGTTTGCCCCTTTAGCTCATAGGGAATTTGCCGTCCCCGGGTCTCCAAGGCACCCAACGGAGGCGATGACTGCGGCAAAGATGTTTCGTTCTGCGCATCGGATTCGGCCTGTTGCGACGGCACAAGAAAGGTCACCCCGGTCAGAAGGAAAGCGCCACACAGCACAAAACTGCTGAGCACAACGCCCATTGCCATGATCTCTTTGCCGATCCATGGACCAACATCATTGCTATCGGCAATGGCGACGAAGTCGGTTCCAGCAATTGCAATAAAGTGAACGGCAACCACAGCCACGCCAAAACAAACCGTCCCAAGCAGGATATTGCGATGGCTTCGTTGACCATAGGCGATGGTAAACGCAGCTATATTCAGAATGCAGGACGCCAGCACCGCCAAGGTGATGCCCATCGGTGTGTAAAGCGCCCGACACATCTCAAGCCCGGCCATACCGATATAATGCATGGCAATAATGCCCAGGCCCACAATGGTCCCTGCGCTGACAAGGACCAAAGGTGTCCGCTCCCGAAAATGCAGCATCAGCAGGGCAACGCCGACAACCAGTATCGCCACCAGCGCCGAGGTCAGAGTCACCGCCGCATCATAATAGAACAGGATCGGCAGCTGCAGCCCTAACATGGCCACAAAATGCATCGACCAAATTCCGCCGCCCAGAGAAATAGAGGCCAATGCGATCGACAACTTTTTCTGCAGGGTAGTACGTTGTGACAATCCCTGTGTCAGGGACAAGCCGGTAAACCCCGCCATCAAGGCCACCAGCAGCGAGGCGCCGATCAATAAAGAATTGTGAGAGTAGTCCAGAAGTTGCATTACTTCTTATATCTACACCCGCTTTTTGCTGCAATCTACTTGTAGAAAACTTTGCGCAGAGATCAGCTTTGTTGCACAAATCGACTGCGGGGATTCATGTTGTGAATCCAGCGTGGTGGCTCGCGGTCATGAGCAACTGAACACCAACAACCTACAAGACCAAAAACTGGTCAAACTATAACCGGGCTTTGAAGCAACGCGGTTCTCTTTCGATCTGGTCAGATGCTGAGATGGCGTGGGATACTGAGCCTTCGGGTAAGCGGGGACAACAGCAAGCCTATAGCGATGCTGCCATACAAACCTGCCCGACCGTTGCCTGTTAGGTTATTGTGCAACAATCACCGAGAAGGGATCAAAGTGCTGTTCGGTTTGCCTTTGAAGCAGACCACTGGTTTTGTTGAAAGCCTGCTGGAACTGGTCGGGTTGGACTGAGCTGTTCCGGATTTCAGCACCTTGTGCCGTCGTCAAAGGATGTTGCCAGTCGCCATCCCTTATCGCGGCTCGCCGGGGCCATTGCACTTTCTGGTGGACAGCACCGGCATCAAAGCGGAGGGCAAAGGAGAATGGTACGCGCGTAAGCATGGCGGCTCCAAACGCCGCCTCTGGCGCAAGATACACATTCACTGCCCGGCAGGCGATTGCGCAGCAATCTGCCGATAGGGGGATGTCGACGCGAAACAAGTGGGTCACGGCACATGCACTGCCCGGCAGTGCATGTTTACATGCATGAGGGGGGAGATACAGATGTGGTGTCGACAGAGGGTTTGGGCCTCGCCCAAGAGAATGACCGGTTTCGTCGGGAGATACCTTTGCCCGGCAACACATGCTTGCATGTGTGAGAGGGGGCATTCTCAAGGAGGAACGGGAAATCCTAAACTGAAGAGGATCAGGAAAGGCCCCTGTGGGGCGTTTCCCCGATGAAGGCCACGGTGTTCTTCGCAAGAAACCGTTTATAGTCATTCCGGTAAGATTGGCATCGGAAATCTGGCAGTTACTCAAGTTCACGTTGTTGATCTTCACACCGCTCATATTGACGTCCTCAAAGACGACCTCTTGCAAATTTATATCAGTGAAACTGCTTTGGGAAAGATCCACGTCTTCAAATTTTGAGTGGGAAATGTCTTCTCTCACATGGGTGACCATGAATTTTTCCTTTGCTGAAACCAAAGTTTCAAAATTCTTTGACCAGTTGACTGTCGGCATTAAGCCCATTGTGATCAATGCAGCAGCCGTAGAATATTCTCAGGATCAGCAGTTTCTGGTTATTCACTGCGCTTTGCCTCAAAGACTGATGAACGGACTTTAGCAAATTGCCCGTTTTGCTGAGCGATATGAGCGATCACCGCAGCGAACACGATGGCGCCGCCAATCAATGTTTCAACGCTTGGTGTTTCGGCAAAGCACAGCCACACCCACACCGGAGCAAGAGGTGCATCCAATGCGCCGATCAGTGCCGTTTCAATTGCAGGCAACATCCTTGCCCCAAGAGTAAACAGCGCAAGGCCAACTGCCGAGTTTACCAAACCAAACAAGGCAAGCAGGCCCAGCTCATACCCACTAACAGCAAGCCCATTGCTAAGTGGCAGAGCCACCGCACCGCTCAGAAGGGACGAAAGGCAGGCCGCGTGCATAATTGGAATATTTTGGTAGAAACGTGAGATAACCATCATAACGGCAAGTGAGAGCGTCATCCCAAACGCCAAAATATCTCCAGTAAGATTTCCCTCGACGCCGAACCCAACAATAACTCCGACACCAACAAGCGAAAAAACGCTCGCGACAATAGCACTGCGGGATGGCTTTTCACCCACGACAAGCCAAGCCAGAGCTGCTGCAACCAGTGGCACTGTCGCATAAATAATTGAGACATGCGCCACAGTGGTCGTGCGCAGAGACGTGATAAAACATAACATTCCAAATGCTGAAACCACTGCGAATAACCACCCCGGCCATCCCATTTTGCGAAAATCATGGATTGCGGTACGTCCCTGTGTCGCAATTGCGAAGGCAAGAATTCCAAGCGCTCCGAACACTCCCCGCCACACCAACATAGTTCCGGTATCAATCGGTATCAGTCGCGTAAACAGGCCCGCTGTGCTCCAGGCTATGGCTGACGCAGTCACCAGGAACAAACCCAATTGACGGCTGGATTGCAGTGTAATGGCGGCCTCAGTCATTTGATGTTTTCCAATCACCGTCTTTGTTCCACCAGCGATGTGGATTGGCTTTGTCATCAAGCCCCTTGCATGTGCTCCGCAGAACGTCCTGAATGGTAATGACGGGTTCATAGTAGCTGTGTACTTCGTAGATGGCCTCGATGATCTGGTTGAGGGTATCGGTATCGCGGGGGACAAAAAACCGCATTTCACCAACGTCAGGGCGGTGTCGCACCGCATCTTCAGCCCCTGTTGGTGTCCCTTCCAGTGGGCGATAATACTCAACCCCACCCGGCGCGAGATACCCATTGCAGTCGGTCTTTCCCTGACGCAACGAAACGATTTTCAGAACCTCGTCGAATATCCGATCAACGTCCGCTGACGGCGCTTGAAACTGTACCAACCAAAGCGGTTCCATCGTGATTGGTCTGGTTTCAAAGCCGGTTTGAATGATGTTCTGTGCCATTTGTGATTTCCCGTTAGCAAACTGTGTCACCGGCTTGCTATCGGATCACTACTGACATGTATCTGTCAGCAGTGATGTGCTATCTGCAAGACTGTCCTAACCAAAAGGAAAACGAGATGCGGTCGGCACGCATGTTCGAGATCATTCAACTGCTTCGCAGCGCCAATGGCCCCTGCACGGCGCAGCAAATTGCAGACAATTTGGAAGTGACGAAGCGCACGATCTATCGCGACATCGCATCACTCCAGTCTATGCGCGTGCCCATTGAGGGTGAGGCAGGAATCGGATATGTGATGCGGCCCGGGTACAGTCTTCCGCCTGTGAATTTCGACATCGAGGAAGCGGAAGCCATTTCAGTCGGGCTCAGCATGTTTTCAAGAACCGGTGACAAAAGCCTGGAAAAGGCTGCTCTGCGTGCCATGCGCAAACTGTCCGAAGCAACCCAACTGAGCGAGACCCTGTTCTCATCCAGCTGGGGCGCGAAGGTTCCTGGACATATTGATCTTGCAGACATCCGCAATGCCATCCGACAAGAGACAAAAATTTCCTTGTTTTACCAAGATGTCGAGCAAAGATCGACCGAGCGTACGATACGGCCCATCGCATTGGTTTACTATGCAGAGGCGGTGGTGATCGCTGCCTGGTGTGAATTGCGCAACGATTTTCGCCATTTCAGGTCCGATCGAATATTCTCATGTGAAATGCTGACAGAAGGCTTTGAGGGAGAGGGGCTTGGGCTAAGGCGTCAATGGGCCGAGGTGCAGAGTTCTGATTTTTAGTAGTGGTTTGACAGTTCAATTTCGGCTCGTTGGCGGAGTTGGGGTATCGGGGCTTCGCACACGAGTAGTGATTTCACCGTTGACCAACCCGACCTTCTTTCTGGGCACCTTCAAACTACATACTCACGGTCCAAGTCCGAGCGAAACTGCGCGACGCCAACCCACATCATGACCGTAGTAAATACGAAAAAAGCCGCAACCCAGAGATACTGGATCTCGATCCCGATCCCAAGGTCAATGCCCACCCCTGTGATACCCGGCCCGATGGCCGAGCCCAGCACCATGACCGCCGCTGCCATCGCCTTGATCGAACCCAGATGGCGGGTGCCGAAGAATTCAGCCCAAAAGGCATTGGGCAGGATAGAGTTTGCCCCAGTGGTCACCGCCAGAAAGAAGAAGCCGAGCAGCATGGTCGAATAGCTATCGGCATATGCAAAGGTGATGAAGGCCGCCACCATGGGCAGCTGAAACCAGGGGATCACCCGCGCTGTCCCGATTTTGTCCACCGCCCAGCCTGACAGAACCATCGCAACGATTCCGACCATGATGTAGAAGGGGAACATGGTCACCAGTTCAACATGGGTCATCTGTTTGATCTCCGCGAAATGTACCTGGTGAAAGAAAAACGCGGTGTTAAATGCCCCCGGCCCCAGAAGGGCGGGAACCATGAACCAAAATAGCGGATGGCGAAACGTCTGATTGCGGGTCCATTGCAAGGCTTGCATGCCCAACGATTGATCCGACCGCGCCAAGGATTGCGGTGTGCGTTCTGTCCGCAGAAGCATCAGCAATAAGGGAACGCCACACACAGCGAGGAACGCGGCGACACCCCACAGCAGGCGCCAATCATAGATCACCATGAGAGCAACGAAGACCAGCGGCAACACAGCCTGACCCAGGGCGAAACCAAGCGAAGCTATGGACAAGGCCTTGCCCCGTGTCGCGATGAACCACCGCGACATGGCAACTAAGGCAATGTGGGTGGTCATGCCCTGACCGGTGAACCTCAGGCAGAAAATGATCACAGGCAAAAGCCACCACACCGGGTTGAGCGCCATGGAAAGGCATGCGCCCGCCAGCATCACGAGAAATACGACTCCAAGGGAGCGCACACGGAAATGATCGGTCAGCCCCCCGGCCCAGACCATGACGGCGGCCGATGCGGAGGTGCCAACAGCATAGATGCCGCCCCATTGACCATGTGAAACTTGAAACACCTCGCGAATTTCACCGGCGAAGATCGAGATGAAATACGTCTGCCCGAAGCTGCTGAGAAAGGTCAGCAGTATCCCGGCGCTGAGCCAGCGCGCGTTGTCACGAAGAAAAGTCAAAATCGTCATGATCTTCGCTCGCGTGTTTTGAGCGCGATAGGAAGCAATTTCCGGTGGAGAGTTCGAGCTGATACTCCCCAAGTGGCGGGGCCGGTCCATTTCGCGGTTGTGTCAAAGATCGAGAACAAGGATTGTGCTGCCTTCAGCCGGAACTGAACAACAGATGAGAACTTCACCCTCCGCGACATTTGCGGTCGGTGGGACGCGATAGGCAACCTCACCTGACAGCTTCTTGACTGCACAACTACCGCAGGCCCCCGTGCGGCAAGAGAAATCGGGGATCAGCCCATGTGCCTCAGCTGTTTCAAGCAAAGTGCCGTCGCCTTTCTCCCAGTTCTGCTCAAAGCCTGAGGCTTTAAATTTCACAATCGCCATTTCGGCCTCTGGTTCGGGGGCATCAGGTGTTGTGCCATCGTCGGCTGTGCGGGTCAGAGAGGCAGGACCGAAGGTTTCTGCAAAGATGCGCACATCGCGGACCCCAAGGCCTCGCAAGCTATTGTATATCTCCTGCATGAAAGGGGGCGGGCCGCAGAGGAAGAAGTCGTAGTCATCAAGCGCCAAATGTTCGCGCAAGATATCGGCATTGATATAACCTGTTGCATCGAAATCTGTGCCCAAGGCTTCGTGGCCTGCAGGATTACCAATCACCGAAACATAGCGAATTTTCCCGTCGGTATCATTTTGTGCCGCGCGGAAGGCTTCGGTGAAAACCCTTTGATCCGTTGCATGTGCGGCGTGAAAAACAGTAAGTGGCCGCGTGTATCGCTTACGTACAGTTTCGTTGAGCACATGGCGTGTCATTGCCATCATTGGGGTGACCCCAACTCCGCCAGCGATCAGCACTGCGGGACGTTTTTCGAGTGCGTCTATGAAAAACGCACCTTTGGGGGCTTTGGTCTCGATCGTGTCGCCGACATTGAGACTTTCGTGAAGGTGATTCGAAACGATGCCACCCGGCTCGCGTTTCACGGAAATTCGGTAGGTCAGATCGCCAGGAGCAGAGGAAAGTGTATAGGTGCGGACCTGCGGTCCATTCCCTTCCGGAGTTACCATGATGGTCAGGAATTGCCCAGCTTCGAACGAAAACAAGGGACTGTCATCGGTGGGTTCAAAGTAGAATGAGCGGATAACGCTGCTTTCGTCTACGATCTTGGCCACACGCATTGACCGCCAAACGTTGCGCTGCTCTTCGACTTCTTGGCGCGCTATGGATGTGGCCCAATCATCGGCCATCAGGGAATTAGGGGACCATTCGCCAAACTCTGCACGAAACGGCAGCGCATCACGAATGCGCAACCCATGGTTGAGGGTAAAGCGCCAGCCACGTTCAGCGCCTTTGAAGGCCGAGACTTCAGGGTGGTCTTCCCACAGCATTTCGACCGTGCCGGTCAACATCAGTACATCCCCGGTTTCGAAATCCGGAAAAATCAGGCCGGCCTTGGGATTTACTAGAAAATTGCCAATTGTGTTGAAGAAGTTGTTGCCGGAATAGTCGGGGATGGTCAGCGAGTTGCCATCTATTTTGACAAACCCTGCCCGACCGCCCCTGTGAGAGACATCAACTCCTTCGGCCACAAGGCCGTTGTCCGGGTTAACGAAGCTGGACACAAAGAACGTGTCCGCACGTTCGATAAATGTGGTTGCAGTGGCATCAAGCGTTGTAAAATCATCTGTGGCGGCTCGGTCAATTTGAACCGCGGGGCTGCGGATAAATTCAATGTCACGGGTTTGGATGTATTGCGGGCAATTGCCGAAAGATTGCTCCACAGCCAGTGAGAACCTAGTATCACTAGCAGCGATCACATTAGCGTTCATCCGGTTGCGGCGGCGCGTCGGGATCTCGATCCCTAACAATCCAATCGGGGCACCGTTTTTTAATGCAGCCTGCAGAGGATCATCGGCAACTGGCCTGGCATCAAAATCAAGGCGCGTATCAGTGGGAGAGGTAATAAAGCCCTCGCCTCCGGTCACGATAGAGGCCCATGGCCAACCGCCCTCATCGACGCTCCCCAAAACAACAAAGGGGAGGTGTTCAAAAAACGCGCGGTGTTGGTCCGGCATGAAAGGGCGGATCGCGATTTTGCCAAACGCCTCCATAGCGTCGCGCTTGCCGACACGGGCTTGGGCTTCTTGTTCGCCTGAGTGGAAAGGCGATTGTTTGAGTGGAGCCTGATCGGCCATGGCGGACCTCGTCGAAAGAAAGAAATAATGGGATTGCCCAGCCGAGACGCGACGACTGAGCAAGTGGATCAGGCTGCAGTAGCAGCGAGCAGTCCAACCGGCGTGGCCTGCATTGGAACGAAGCCATCAAGCGCCTCGATGTTGGTCAGCAGGCGGCGCACATTCGGATAAGGCTCCAGCGAAACGTCTCCTTCGGGAGCATGCGCAGTGTAGCTATAGATCGCAACATCAGCGATTGTGGGAGTGTCGCCGACAAGATAATCGCGGCCTTCCAAATGCGCCTCGAGTTTGCCCAAAACCTTGGCAGCGGTTGCATGGGTGAAATCCACATCCAGAGGCGCCTTAAAGACGTTGATCAACCGGGCCGCGGCAGGGCCAAAGGCCAATTCACCAGCTGCAAGCGTCAGGAATTTTTGCACAGCGGCTTCTTCAACTGGATCAGTTGGAATGTACGAAGGCGCATATTTTCGGGCCAGATACACCAAAATAGCATTACTGTCGCTGATGACGGTCTCGCCGTCCTCGATCACGGGCACCTGACCAAACGGGTTCTTGGCAAGGAAATCGTCCTTCTTATGGGCACCGTTTGCAAGGTCAACGGTGAGGACCTCGTGGTTGATACCTGCAAGGCTGGCAAACAGCACAACACGGTGCGAGTGGCCGGACAGTGGGAAGCCGTGAATGCGAATGGCGTTAGTCATGTGTGTTTTCCTTTGACAGCGTCAGGATCAATCCCCGGCGATGTCATAGGAATAGCTTGAGTCCATACTGGGGATAATATACCACTTTGTTCAAATATTATGAACGAAATGGACTTAATGGATACAATTCAGGGCATGCGCACTTTTGCTGCCGTCGCGGCACATCAGTCTTTCACCGACGGAGCCAAAAGGGTTGGGATCAGCACCAAACTGGCCAGCAAGTATGTGGGGCAGCTTGAGGAACGGCTTGGCGCGCAGCTGTTCAATCGCACCACCCGGAGCGTTGCGCTGACCGAGACTGGCCGGTCTTATTATGACCGGTGCCTACCCCTGTTGGAGCAGTTTGATGAGCTCGAAGGACTGATTCACGACAGGCAGTCAGAGTTGGCGGGTCGTATTCGGATCACGGCCCCTACGGGCTTCGGATCTTCACATCTGGTCCGGATGTTGAAACCCTTTCAGGCGGCCCACCCAAAGGTCTCCATCGAACTGCACCTCTCTGACCATCACGTGTCCATCGTTGAGGACGGCTTTGACCTTGCCGTTCGTTTTGGAGTTCTGAAAGATTCCAGTCTTGTTGCTCGCAGGCTGATGGACATGCGGATTGTCTGCTGCGCATCCCCTGAATACTTGAAAGAGCATGGAGAGCCGAAGAACCCGGCCGCGCTGACAACGCATAACTGCCTGCTTCAGACAATTTCGAGCAACAGCGACAGTTGGGATTTTAAAAGCCCCAATGGTATTGGATCGGTTTCGGTGTCTGGCAGCTTTCGCGCCAATTCACCGTTGGCCGTGGCAAATATGGCGGCGGACGGACTTGGGATTGGGCGTATCCCTCATTACACCGCACAGCCCTTTTTAAAGGCTGGGCAGCTCAAACTGCTTTTTGAGAATGAGGAGGCTAAGGTTATCGGCCTTTTTGCCGTCTATCCCCCGAGCAGACATCTGACAGCCCGCATCCGCGCACTGATTGATCATTTGGCGGCTCATACTTAAGCTCGGCATGTCGATAGAAGACCCACGATTAATTTTGCATAGCCCACTTCATGCTCATTGCTGCCGTTGGAACTCGACGCAACTAATTCACTCATTCAAGCCTGAAGCGGCTAATGTGCCACTTAAATCTGGGCGTCGAAGTGGATCGACGGTTCTGTCTTCCTTGATGGTAGCAACAAGTGGGTGACCAGGCTGTAGACGTTGTGTGTCCAACATCTTCTGCCCATTCTCACGATTTGGAGAACGATTGGCACCGAGCTGCAAGAAGCTCGGTGGCCCTATCAAAAACGGCAAGGCTTTCCTCGGCGCGCGCCGCGAGATGTGCCCCTTCCAACAATGCCAATGTCGCGCGGGCCTCCTGTGGAGCGCTTTTGACATTCTCAACTGTCCCGTCCTGCCGGCCCAATTCGAACACCACTTGGATCCAGTTCACCAACATTGTTCGAAACACACCAATCTTATGGGTGACTTCCACGGGCAGACTTTCACGGCTGGCCGTAAAGGACACACAAAGACAAAGCGTTTTGCCGTGATTCAAAGCTGCGCGGTACACTGCGATCAGTGCTTTTAGCTGTTCTGCACCTGTCTCGTGATTGACATTGATCTGGGTGCACGCGTGTTCCAGATCGGTGTGATACCGATCCATCAGAGCCACAGAAAGATCTGCCTTGGTCGGAAAATGGTAGTGGACGGAGGCCTTCCGCATGCCCACCGCCTCGGCCATATCCGCATAGCTAAAGCCATCAAATCCGCGTGCCCGCGCAGCGTGTTCGGCAAAATCCATCAGGGCGGTTTTTGTATCTTTGGACATCAGGCTCTCAAGCGGTTGCGCGTTTCAGGCTTGTTAGCGCATTCTCAGCGGCTTCCAAAGCCCCTTCGAGATATCCGCCGAACTGGGGCGCCACTTCGGTTCCACTGAAGATAAGATCCCCTTGCCAAATGTCACTCAAGGAATTGGGCATCCCGTACTCCGGATGGGACTGAAGCGGTTCCTGGTCCGCCAATGTTGCGGTCAAGGGATCATAAGCCCAATCCTTGATCAAAAGCTCGACCGGGTCTGCCGCATCCGGCCCGAACAGACGGACAAATTGTGCCTGAATGTGCTGTCTCAGCTCATTTTCGTCCTGACGATACCGCGGCGGCACGCCGATGAAGCCGAACAAGGCGTAGGGACCATCTTGCACAGGACTCGCATCGTGGATTTCAACCATCGGTCCGTGGCGGCTCATCGCGTCGCCGGACAGGCCAGCTTCAGTCCAGAAGGGCCGTTCATAGAGCGCAACCACTTTGGCCTGCCCTGCCATCCAGGTTGCGACGTTTTCCATGGCTTTATGGACCTGAGCAGGCAAGGCCGGCGTAAAACGGATCTGGTTGGCCACCCGCAAAGGCAGCGCCAAAACAACGCGTCGTGCCAGGATCGTCTGGCCGGTTTCCCCGATTGCGGTGATACCCTTTGGATGCCGCTCAAGCGCTGTGATTGGTGTGGATCGCAGTAATCGGCCTTCGGGAATGGCACCGGCCAGTTCGGCAATCAGCGCACCGAACCCGCCTCCCAGCCGGTACGCCCCCTGCATGGACGCAGATCCCTGGCCCCGCTGCACATGGCCCTGTTCGGTTTCAAAAAGCAGATCTCCCTGGTAGGATTGATCGAAGCGGGTCAGCCCCAGACGGTCCACTAAACCGGCCATTCGCGGTTGCCCCGGCCAGAACCACGCAGGACCCAGATCAAAGGTACCTCCGCCAATGTGCTCCGTCAGAATGCGGCCACCTAAGCGGTCGCGGGCCTCAACCAACAGGAAGTCCTGTTGCTGCTCGGCAAGCTGGGACGCAAGACTCAGACCGGCCAGGCCGCCGCCGATGATCAAGGTTTCTGTCTTCATGTCTTACTTGCTTTCATAGGCATAACAGCCACGTCAACCGTGTGGAATGAGGGGTGACACAAGCCACCTCTACCTTGGCGACTTGCGCCAAGGGCCGTTTGGTACTCAGGTTTCAAATGGCTGGTTTCTCAGCAAAGGGTAGATGCCCGGTCTTCATCCAGATCTTTGTTCCATCAGCACCTGCGATGGCCGAGAGAGCTGTCCCGTCAGGCAGGCGCAGCCAAGCATGCTTTGCCAGTTCATTGCCATCAACCGTGACCGAGCCGTCGATGACCAGCATCTCGATCCCGCCTCCCGCATCAGAGGTCAGGATCGCGCCCGCCTCAAGGTGGCTGTAGGTCACCGTTTCGCGATCATCTTCATGCAGTTTGGCCGAGGCGATGCCATCCACGGGAACAGCCAGTTCTTCGGCCATGGTTTTGTGGAACTGAGTGCGATCCGCCATGTCGAACTGCCACAGTTTGACAAAGATGGTACAGCCTTCATCAGAACCCGGCGTATGGGCGCTGGTCGGCGGATTACGCACATAAGTGCCTTCAGGAAAGTCACCGTGTTCGTCCTGGAACACGCCGTCAAGAACGATGAATTCTTCACCACCAGTATGGGTATGTGCCGAGAACTTGCTTCCGGGTGCATAGCGCACGATGGTCGTGGCACGGGCCACCTCGCCACCTATGCGATCCAACATACGCCGATCGACACCTTTCATCGGAGAGGCTTGCCACTCGAGTTGATCAGAGTTGACGAGTACGCGGGCTGAAAAATCCGAATTGAGTTCCATATCTCTTGTCCTTTTTGGGTCAGCTGGTTGTTTCGGTCAGGCCGACAATGGACGGACGGGACGCAACTCTTGCACGCCAAGCCTGCAAGTTCGTCATAGTTTCGGGAACCTCAACCTTGGCAAAGTCGGCAAATGCGAGCCCCGCAAAGGCCGTGATATCGGCAATCGAGAAGTGCTCTCCGGCGAGATAGTCATTCTCGGCCAAGACGCTGTCCAGATAGGTCATGGTCTGGCTGGCAACTTCCTTTTGCTTGTTGCCCCACTCGGCACATTGATAGGTCTCCAGATCCGATCCAAGCCCGTCTGTCGCATGGTGAAAATAGGTGCCCACAGCATTCAACAACCCATTCTCGGCGCGCATGTTCATCATCGAGATTTGCGCGCGTTCTTTTGGGGCATTCCCTGTCAGCGACGGACCGTCGAAAGCCGCGTCAATATATTCAGTGATTGCGTTGCACTGAGAAATATGTGTCCCGTCATCCAGCTCCAGGCAGGGTACTGTAGCATCCGGATTTCGGGCTCTGAAATCATCCGAGCGGTGTTCGCCCGCCATCACATCAACCGGGATGAATTGAACCTGATCCGTCACCCTTTTCTCTGCAAGAGCAATTCGAATACGGGTGGGGTTCGGGAAGCCTTCGACGTCATGGATTTTCATGGTCATGCCTGTTTGTAAATTGTAAGACAATTCCTACCTACTGATAGGTAGTCAGTATGTCAACAGATACTCAATCTTTAATACCCCCGCACTGAGCCGCCGTCATGTTGTCAAAGGTCGGCACAGCGATCGACGGATCGTCGATGACAAAAGGAGTTCCGCGTAACGAGTGGAGTTTTTCACCGTTGAATGGCTTTGATGATGTAACCGCCCCCACCGATGCTAAAACCAACATTTTGCATTTCATGTTGAGTGTGAACCAAACGGGCAGTCATACCGCTGCCCTGCAAGAGGACGCAGGGAACCCCACCACCACCTACAGTGCCAATTTTAACACTATGACCCGCGTTGCCAAAACTCCCCACCACTGGTGCACAAATCGCCTGTAGGTAAGACGCTGGAGGATGCAGAACTGTCGAGGTTAGATGTGGGCATAAAAAATCACAGGCAGCGGTTTTTTATCAAAGGGTTGCGTTGAAGAACCCAATCACGAATGCAAAAAAATTTTGAGGGGTGAGCCGTTAGGTCCACCCAGATATATGCCATATAGAGGCAGTAGGATTCATAATGAGCAACACGACACAAAGTCGCGACGACTATTGGGATAGCTATTATTTAGGGCGGTGTAGCGAGGCGGAGAAAGAGCCGCCATCCCAGTTCGCGACCTTTATGGTTCAGGAATTGGCACCCGATTTTGTGATTTTCGACGTGGGCTGTGGCTCTGCGCGCGATAGCCTATTCTTCAGCCTTTACGGCTTTGATGTCGTCGGCTTTGATGGCTGCCCCTCGGCAGTGAAGCTGGCCGAGGGCAAGGCAAAATTTCTGGGGCAAACCTCGGTCACGTTCCGCGAAAGCATGACCAGTGGATCCGAGATCTACGGTGCCATTGATCAACAAAAGGACAAGAATATCTGCGTCTATGCGCGGTTTTTCCTGCACGCGATCAATGATGCCGAGCAATCTCATTTCTTCGAACAGCTGGCCGCCCATCTGAAAGTGGGTGATATGCTGGCCTTTGAGTACCGCAACGACCACGACAAGGGCATCCCAAAGATTGCAGAGCCCCATTACCGTCGGTATCAGCCCTCAGTGCAGGTCAACACACAACTGGAAACGCTCGGGTTCGAGACGATTTATGCCATCGACGGCAAAGGGTTCGCTAAATATAAAACCGAAGATGCCGAGGTGAGCCGTGGCATTTTCAAGAAACTTTGAACCATGACAGGACGACTTCAGGCCGCAGATACGGTCCTCGGTTTCTTTATCGAGCAGATAGACGGGCCATATGCGGACGTATATTTCGACAGCAGCGCCATGCCACAGCCTCTGGTGTTGAATATCGCAACGGACACCTACAAAGCGGTGACGTTTGAGTGGAGCGGGACCGAGTTGCTTGATCTGCGCAATCTCCGGCTTGGGGCCGACGCAGACACACTGACACCTGTCAAAAGCGGAACAGTCACTTCGAACACCGGACAGTTCTCGCTCAACGGCGCAGCTAGCCGCACAAATGCAGCCGCGACGACAGAAGCCGACGGTGACCTGCCGTTCGTTGCCAAAATTTCTTTTCCGCAGATGCGCTTCACGTGGTTGTCCGTGGAACGTGTTGCCCGCTTCCAGCCGCTCGCGACAAACCTGCGCATAACGCTAGAGACGGACGAGGGCGAAAGCACTTGCGTCTATGACAAATCCGCGCGCGAGGCGGCTTTGAAAAAGGCCGTCGCGCTGCAGGCACAAAAGGTCAATGCGCCGAAAGTCGTCAGGCTCATTGTGCCGGCCTTGCTGGATTGTGTGAACCTCCAGCTCGACGCCACGCGCGGCAGTTTTAAGCGCATAAGACGGCGGCTGGGAGAAGATTTTTTTGCGGCCTTCGGACTAAACCTGAACAAAAGTCTGCTCCACACACGGAAGCTGGAGTTTGGGCAGCATGGCGTTAGCCACAGCTTCCGCTACTGGAGCGATGCAGAAAAAACCGCACTCATCGACAGCTACAGTGTGCTGGTAAAGGCCTATAAAAAATCCGGTTTCGATTCGATATGTTGCTTCGGGTTTCTGTTGGGTATGGTGCGGGAGGATGATTTGATTCCGCATGACGACGATATTGATCTGCTGGTGTTCAATTACGATACCAAAATGTCCGATCTGCACATCATGACCCTGATCATTGGCATTGCCGCCCAAACAGGGTTTGAGGTGATTAGTATTAGGTTTTCACAACGCTTTGCGCGGTTAAGGACAAAAGACAATCGGGATTTCGATGTCTTCATCTGCAACGTTGAGGGCGAAAAATGTTTCGTGTACCCCTCGCGCAGCCCGTACACGCACAAGGACACCATTTTTCCCATCAAGGATCAACAAGCGTTCAACAGAAACCTCCCCTTCCCGCAAAATCCCGTAACACTCCTCGAGGACATCTACGGAGACGACTGGCGCGTGCCTAAACCGTATTTCCTCCACAAATGGTAGGAGGTGAAGGAGTTCCGGAAAAGGATTGGTTTGCTGCCTGATGTCTCTACTGAGCACTGGGTAATCCCCCCCGGAACTAAGGGGATGCGAAAGTAGAATTTTCTCGGCAAGAATGACTGAGGAGATTTTGATGAAGAAGACGAGATATAGTGAACCCCAAATTCTGGCGATCCTGC
>MAAC01009460.1_pt1 | contig 24883 bp, 17 predicted proteins | sample 1115981 | NCBI WGS metagenome assembly MAAC01 (sample SAMN04961126, study PRJNA320927) | seawater metagenome | isolation source: sample BD02T64 sea water enriched with oil for 64 days | place: USA:Gulf of Mexico | collected 2013-07-27
GCTTTTTTGATGTTGGTAATATCGGCTTACATCAGTGGATATTTACTAGCCTAGCGGACACCTTCCCTGAAAAGTTAGCGTCTTTTATCTTTGCTTTTAGTCACGTAGCCTTGTTTTGGTGGTTTTCTAAAATGTTATTCGATAGAAAGATATTTATTAAAATTTAACGTTTTTCAATTTTTATTTACTAGGTTAACGAACCATGAATTTATCTCGTTTTATTTTTACAAGTGCACTTGTTTTAGTGACATCAGCTTGTCAGCAAGACACAAAACAATCAGCCAATGATGCGGCCGAAACCGATCAAATTACCGCAATTAATCAGGCACAATTAGATAACCTCGCAGAAACTTTGCAGGTTGACTATCGTGCCTTGAGTAACATTGAAACTGACTGTCCTGATAAAGACGGCAAAGCTGTAAAACATTGCTTCAGTGCAGAAATCAGCTTTACCTCAGCCGAAGATATGCTTGCCAATGATTGGCAAATTTATTATTCACAGGTTTACCCTGTTTATGCGGCGGCTTCAAAACAGTTATCAGTAAAACATTTGAACGGCGATATTCATCGTATTACTCCGAATGATGATTTTTCTGGTTTTAAGGCTGGCGAAGTAAATACTGTGAAAATATGGATAGCCAGTACGGTAATCACTGAATCTGAATTAATGCCAAACTATTGGTTAGCTGCTAAAACATTATCGCCAAAGGTGATCTCTAGTACTCAAACAGCGATAGATGCTGAGACTGGATTAGAATTACAGCCTTGGCTGAACGACTCTGACAATTCTCTTGAAGCTATCACTAAAAGAATCAAGAAAAGCCCAGCGGATATCAGTAAATATGCCTCGGCCAATTGGTTATATCAGCATAATGCTGATACTGAAGTCACTGGCGATCATTTATCTACTGCGATCATTCCAACACCTAGCACAACAAAAGTACTTGATGCTAGCAAGATAATTTCACTGAAATCGGGCATTAATATTAGTTATGACGGTTTATTGCCTGAAGATGTTAACGCTGCAATAGAACGTTTAGCTAAATTGGGTATTAACCAAAATGACCAAGGGCTTAAGCTAACGATTACCATCGACCAGCAATTAACCATTGCGGAAAGTTATCAATTGACTGTTGAAGAATCGGCCATTGCCATAAAGGCAGCGGATAAAGCGGGCGCGTTTTATGGTGTGCAGTCATTAGCCAGTTTGTTATCACTCGATACGCTTTCAGTACCGAGTGTCGAAATTAATGATCAACCCAAATATGGTTATCGGGGTCAGCATTTAGACGTTGCCCGTAACTTTCATGATAAAGCCATGGTGCTGCGTTTAATTGAACAAATGGCCGCCTATAAGTTAAATAAATTGCATATGCATTTAGCGGAAGACGAAGGTTGGCGTATAGAGTTACCCAGCTTACCTGAGCTGACAGAAGTTGGTGGGCAACGTTGTATGGATCTATCTGATAAACAATGTATGCAGCCACAATTAGGTGGTGCAGGTGCTAATAATCGCGATGGTTTTTATAGCGTAGAAGATTATCTCGATATTTTAAAGTATGCCAAGCGTCATCATATTCAAGTGATCCCATCTTTAGATATGCCTGGCCATTCACGTGCGGCAATCAAAGCGATGGAAGCGAGGTATCAACGTTTTATTGAACAAGAAAATGAAGTTGAAGCGACTCGTTATTTACTTTCTGACTTTGATGACAAAACTCAGTATCGTTCTATTCAAAACTATACCGATAATACCATTAACGTTTGTATGGAATCTTCATACGCATTTGTTGATCGTGTTTTAGACGATTTAATTGCGCTGCATAAACAGGCTGAACATCCATTACAAATGTACCACATAGGCGCTGATGAAACCGCCGGTGCTTGGCTTGAGTCACCCGCTTGTAAGGCGATAATTGCCGATACCAGCAATGAAGTCAGTGATATTAAACATTTAGGCGCTCATTTTATCGAACGTGTTTCAAATATGGTGATGAGCAAAGGCATTGCGGTCGGCGGCTGGAATGACGGTTTAGCTGAAACTCATGTCGAGAATATGCCCAAAGAAGTATATTCCTACATTTGGGGATCGTTACCTGGGGGCGCACATACTATGGTGAGTGAGCAAGCACGTCGCGGTTGGCATGTGGTGTTATCAATTCCCGATGTGTTTTATTTCGACTTTCCTTATGAAGTTGACCCGAAAGAGCGTGGTTATAACTGGGCATCTCGTCGTGTAGACAGCCGTAATGTTTTTAACTTTATGCCGGATAATCTACCTATTCATGCTGAGTTTCGCCTTGATACTTTAGGTAAACATTTTCAAATCGATGATACGGTACAAAAAAATGAACAAGGGGAAATTACTCATCAGCCTTTACCTGAGAATTATCAAGTGGCGGGCATACAAGGGCAGCTATGGAGCGAAACCGTTCGTAGTGAAACGCAAGCTGAATATATGATTTTTCCTCGTATGATAGCGTTGGCGGAACGTGCCTGGTCAACAGCCGATTGGCAGGTACCTTATAACGCGAAAGGGGCTAAATACCATCAAAATTCCGGGGTATTTACCGAAGAATTAAAAGCGCAAAGAGACCAACAATGGCAAATTTTTGGCAATACTATTGCGCAAAAAGAATTGCCCAAACTTGATAAATTGGATGTGTTCTACCGTGTTCCTACTGTAGGTGCAAAAGTTATAGAACAGCAACTTTATATCAATAGTTCTTTACCGGGATTACCTTTGGAGTATCGAGTTAAAGGTGGAAAGTGGCAGACTTATTCAAACCCTATTGCTGTTTCAATACCGGTTGACGTACGCGCAAGAAATTCAGACGGCACAAGAGCCGGGCGAAGCTTCACGGTGAATTAATATTGTGATGAATTAATAAACATGAAGACACAGTCTCTTGTCACAATAGATATTGGTGGCACAAAAATAAATTATGGCCGCTTTCGCAACGATGTGATTGAAATAAATCATATCGTTGATTTCTGTGCGGATGATAATGCAGACGATATCCTTCATTTTATTATTAGCTGCATTGATCAAGTCATTTTAGATGATAGCCAAGCTATCGCAATTGGTGTTCCTTGCCTTGTCGATATTGAACAAGGAATTGTTTTTGATGCGGTTAACATTCCTGCATGGCAAAAATATCCATTAAAAACAGCACTTGAACGTCATTATCAACGAGATGTTTATATCAATAATGATGTGAATTGTTTTGTTTCCGGTGAGTTTTGTGCAGGAATAGCAAAAGGGCATAATGATGTTGTTGGCATTTGTTTAGGCACAGGTTTTGGCTCAGCATTAATGTTAAATCAACAATTACATGCCGGACGAAATTGCTGTGCTGGCGAAGTTGGTGGTATTGCTTATTTAAAAGCGACAATCGACGATTATTGTTCAGGGGCATTTTTTCTTAATCAATTCGATGTTTCGGGTGAGGTTTTAGCTGAAAAAGCAAGATTTGGTGATCCTATTGCGATACGAGCTTTTGAGCAATTTGGCCAACACTTAGCACAAGCGATTAGCTATTTACTATTTATTGTTGATCCAGAACTCATTGTCATTGGCGGCTCAGTGTCACAGTCATATGATTTATTTATCGACAGTGTTTGGCAACATTTAGAAAAATTCCCTTATCAAAATGTTGTGCAAAACCTGAGCATCGAAAAGAGTGAGTTAACTAACGCGGCTTTACTTGGGGCTGCTCATTTGTATTTCTCAAAATAAGACCAATTTGATTTAATTCATTCTCACCTCAGATCCCTATTAAGGGAATTAGCATAATCAAAAATTTGTACAGCTACATGTCAACCAAAGTTCTCTTTGTACGTTGGTACAGTTGAAGAGCTAATTCATTTGCGAGGTTTGCATGCTTACTAAAAATATTTTAAGTCTTAAACTTATACCTTTAATCTTATTCTTATTATCGAATTCATTCATTTTGAGCATACAAGCTCAAGAAGCTCCACCAAATGATGGAGCTAATGGTGATAACGGCGGCCGTGGAAATGGCGGTCGAGGTAATGGCGATGGCGGAAACGGCGGCCGAGGAAACGGCGATGGAGGTAACGGCGGCCGAGGAAACGGCGGCGGAGGAAACCGTGGAGTCATAATAAATGATTTAGAAAATGCCCAACAAAATCTTCAAGCATTAATTAACGATTTAAACCTCGAGCCAACAACCGCGGAAGGATTAAACCTACCTAGCATTACCGATGCTAAAGCTCAGCTAGGCAAACAATTGTTTTTTGCTAAAAACCTTGGTGGTGAGCAAAGTGCTGCTTGTGTGAGTTGTCATCATCCAATGTTGGGAGGGGGTGATAATTTATCGCTACCGGTTGGTGTATCCGCGGTAAATTTTGTTGAACAAAGTGCTCATGATTTGCTCGGAGTAGGGCGGTTTAATGGTATCAGTTTCTTGAATTTACCGAGTGTGCCTCGAAATTCTCCATCAATATTCAATTTAGGTTTTAATACACGAAGGCTATTCTGGGATGGTCGTGTGGAAAGTCGTCGTAATGGTGCTATTTCAACACCGGATTCTACGATTAACGATGATGGCCGACGACGTCCCGATAATAATTTGCCACAAGGAGCAACTTTAGCAGCAGCACAAGCTCGATTTCCTGTGACTTCATCTACCGAAATGCGGGGTGAATTTTCGCAGGCAAGTGATGATCAAACATTAAGATCACAATTAGCTGAGCGTTTTACTGATTCAGATGGCGATTTTCCAAGTAATTGGCCGGCAGCTTTCACCGTTGCTTACGGAGATAGCAACGTTAGTTTTGATCGCATTGCCGAATCGATTGGTGAATATGAACGGTCGATGGTGTTTGTAAATAACCCGTGGAATGACTATTTACAGGGCAATGATGATGCTTTGACTGAAGAGCAAAAAGCAGGTGCTGTTTTGTTTTTTACCAGAAGAAGGGATGGTGGTGCAGGTTGTGTGAATTGTCATCGAGGTGATACTTTCTCAAGGTTTGGTCATCAATTGACGGCATATCCTCAGTTTGGCCCAGGTAAAGGAAACGATAGTGGTACTTCAACAAGCAACGATTTTGGTAGAGAAAATGTTACTAATAATACTGAAGATCGTTACCACTTTAGAACGCCAAGTTTGCTTAATGTTGCTCTAACAGCACCTTATGGTCATACCGGAGCGTATCAAACATTAAATGAAGTGGTATCGCATTACCGAGATCCGAGACAAGCCATTAACAGGTTGTTTGGCGAAGAAAATGGTCAAGTGCTTTCAACGGGTGAAGAACCCTTTTGTCAGTTACCACAAGTAGCAGACCTCATGATAAAAAATAATCAAGGTTGCGCAGATTTGTACCCTGATGCTTATGCAAACTCTATTGCTGCTGTGACACACTTAGAGCAAGCTAGGAATGATGAAGTGCCAGCGCGTTTTCCGTTACGCAGAGGTGCAAATTTATCAGATGAACAAGTGAGTAGAGTGGTTGCCTTTCTACATGCATTAACAGATCCATGTATTGAAAGTAGAGACTGTTTATCGCCTTGGATTATTGATGAAAGTAACGTGGCAAGCTTTCCAGATGACTCAGCACTTATCGCTGAAGGTGAAAACGGAGGGGCATTATAAGTAGACACGGACTAAAGAAGATTGAATAGCGTTTTCAATTTAATTTTTGTTAAAAACAGCCCCTGCTCATGTAATTCTTGAGTGGGGACTTTTTTCAATGAAACGAGCTATAAACAGAAAATAATGATTATTTGAATGTTGTACTTAATTGATTAATATTCTCTGCGCTAGATAAAACAATGTCACCATTAATTTTCACCTGCTCGGCCAATTCATGATTTTGTTGGGAAATGTCATCTAAGGTATGTACGCTGGCAGTCATTTGATTCGCGACAATACTTTGCTGCCCAGTTGCCACTGCAATTTGTGATGAAGCATCTGTGATGTTTGACATCATATTGATTATTTCATTCATGGTTGTTGCTACTAAATGGCTCTGCTCACTACACTTGTTAGCTTGTTTTTGATTGGTAAGCATCATTTCACCCCATGACTTTAAGGTTTGCTGTAATGTGCTAACGGAATTTTGTATTTGTGCTGCAGCTTGCTGTGTTCGGCTAGCTAAAGTTCTTACTTCATCAGCCACCACCGCAAAGCCACGTCCCTGTTCTCCTGCTCTTGCAGCTTCAATTGCAGCATTAAGCGCCAACAAGTTAGTTTGGTCGGCTATACCTTCAATTTCAGTCATTAATTTTGCAATGTTATTAGCATCGGATATCAGTATGTTTGACGAATTGGCAGCCGTTTCAACATCCTTAGCTAAGGTTGAAATAATGCTTTCTGTACTATTGATTGTGTCGATAGCACCAACACATTTATCGTTTACTTTTGTGACTTGGTCTCGTGAATTAAGAGTGCTTTGACTGATATCTTCAATTGAGGCACTCATTTCTGTCATGGCACTACCCAATTGATGTAGATGATTGTTTTGCTCTTCTAATCCATCTAAAGACTGAATCGACGAGTCTTCGAGCTTTGCCGCCGTTTTGACTAAACATGTACCTTGGTCTGTGCTTCTCCCTAATACTGTTCTAAGGCGAGCTTGTAATATTTGTTGACCATAATCCATTATGCCAACTAAGCCTTTACCTGAAAAAATAAAACGAGAAGGGCTGTCAATTTGTTGTTTTATAGCATCGACAAATTTAGGCAGCGAATATAGCTCTTCTTTATAAATAATAACTAATATTACCACTAAAATAGTTTGTAGGCTTAGCGCTAACCAACTTTCTGCTAATGTTATCTGCGCAATGGTTATTAAGGTTAACAGACTGACAAACAATGTATGTTTTAATGATCTATTGGCGTGAAAGTCTATAATGGATTTACCTTGATTTGCCGCTTGATAGAGCTGGCTGGCTTGTTGTTTTAAAGCCGGACTTGGACAAGTTCTGACAGATTGATAACCAGTTACCACACCATTGTCATACAAGGGTGTCACATAAGCATCTACCCAATAATAGTCACCATTTTTACAACGATTTTTCACCATGCCACGCCAAGATTGATTATTTTTAAGTTTTTTCCATAGATCAGCAAAGGCAATCGAAGGCATATCAGGATGACGAACTATATTATGAGGCTGACCAATGAGTTCTTTCACCTCGTAGCCTGCAACTTTAGCAAAAACATCGTTAACATAAGTGATGTTTCCCGTTAAGTCCGTTATGGAAACTAGCTGTTCAGATTCAGCAAAACACACTTCTTGGCCACTAAAGCGATTATTCATTTATTGATCCCTAGAAATTAGGATTAAATTAAAGAGTAATTTTAGCGTTAATTTATTGGCAAGATCTGTGAAACTGATGGGAGATTGATTTAGATCAATCCTTGTAGATAAATAATAGAAATGTGTAGATTGTTTGTTTCAACTTTGATTGTTTAAAATTGGGAAATGGTTTGTCTATTCTAAATAAGTCATGGCTTCTGAACCTTGGAAGTTAGGTAAACTTTTTCAGGATTTTCTTTAAGCACAACCTTTAATGTTGCCAACAAGCACATCTAGTTTTTCTTGATCAACAATGGTGATAAATTTACCGTTAACTTCTAACATGCCATCTTTTTGAAATTTATTCAGCAAACGACTAATGGTTTCTATAGTCAAACCCAAATAGTTTCCTATTTCATTTCTAGCCATGCTTAAACGAAATTCCTTTGAAGAAAACCCTCTCTCTTTATAACGAACCGACAACGAAAAAATAAAACCAGCCAGTTTTTCTTCCGCATTTTTCTGAGCTAAAGACATATGTAACTGCTTATCAGCACAAATTTCACCACTCATTAAGTTAAATATTTGTTTCCTCAATGTTGGGATATTACCACTTAACTCTTCAATAGCATTAAAAGGGATTTCACAAACCATTGATGTCTCTAGAGCCTGTGCATAGCTGTTATGTGTCTCTGAAGCTACAGCATCGAAACCAATAATGTCTCCAGGTAAATGAAAAGCAGTGATTTGTTGGTTGCCTTTACTATCTTGGTGATAAGACTTAAATGATCCAGAACGGACAGCGTATAGATAAACTAAAGGTTCTCCATTGGAAAATAAATTTGCATGTTTTTGCAAAGGCTTTCTTCGTTGAATTAATTGGTCTAATCGTTCCATGTCATGACCATTAAGAGAATAAGGCAAACATAGCTGGTTTATGTTGCAATTTTGGCAATTAATGGAGCTGCTCTTTAAGATCATATCCGTTGAACTTTTGATATTGAGAATAAAGGAATATTATCAAACTTATATATCAATAACACTAGAGAAATTGTGGATATAAGTGATGTTTAGAATTGCATAGGTGCTACTCATTTTTAGATGTTCGAAAACTAAACATTATTAGCGTGTTTATTATGTCATTGTAGATCACTAGAAGAATGATTCAAAAAAATGATGTTTTAGCTAAATTTATATAAATATTGTTATCAATCAAAAAGGGATACAGTGAATTTCACCTATACTGGGCTCTTATAAAGAGTCTTAAATTGATATTTAGATAGGAAATTTGATGTCACAGTTACCCCAATTACATTCATTTATCGATGGCCAGTTTGTGCCAAGTGATGTCTATTTTGACAATGTTAATCCGGTAAATGGCGAAGTAATTGCCCATATCGCAGAAGCGGATCAGCAACAAATAGATAGTGCCGTTGCCAGTGCCCGAAAAGCTTTAAAAGGGGGATGGGGCAAACTTACCGTTAACCAACGTTGTGACTTATTACATAAAGTTGCCGATAGAATGGCGGAGCGCCAACAAGAATTTATTGATGCGGAAATAGCTGATACCGGTAAGTCACTTTTTCAAGTGCAAACTATCGACATCCCCCGTGGTACCGCTAATTTCCGTACCTTTGCTGATATGGCGCGTTTTCATTCCGGTGAAACCTTTATCACTGAAACGCCAACTGGCGATAAAGCACTGAACTATAGTGTTAATAAACCGCTTGGTGTGGTTGCCGTTATTTCTCCTTGGAATTTACCTTTATTGTTAGCAACGTGGAAAGTTGCCCCTGCATTAGCTTGTGGTAATTGCGTGATTTTAAAGCCATCAGAAGAAACTTCGTCAACGGCCCATTTATTGGCACAAGTGATGGATGAAGTAGGTGTGCCAAAAGGTGTTTTCAATCTAATTTTGGGGCGCGGTAAAAATGTTGGTGATGCCTTAACCTCACACCAAGGTGTTGATGCTGTAACCTTCACCGGTGCCTCAACCACAGGGCAACATATTATGAAGTCGGTTGCCCAAGGGGTTAAACCGATATCTTTTGAATTGGGTGGCAAAAATGCTGCGATTGTTTTTGCCGATGCTGACTTAGAAAAAGCGGTGGCAGGTGTTGCCCGTTCAACGTTTACCAATTGTGGTCAAGTTTGCCTTTGTACAGAAAAAGTCTTCGTTCATCGTGCAATTGCAAAACCATTTATCGAAAAATTAACCGAACAAGCACAACAAATAAAAATAGGTTATCCAAGAGAAGAGGGGGTTTTCCTTGGTCCATTGGTTTCCAAAGCCCATCAACAAAAAGTATTGTCGTATTATCAATTAGCCAAAGATGAAGGTGCTGAATTTCTTATCGGAGGTGGTGTGCCAGAATTTGGCGATCAACGTGATAATGGTTGTTATATCGAACCGACTATTATTACAGGGCTTGACGATGACAATCGTGTCAACCAAGAAGAGATCTTTGGCCCTATTTGCCATATCGCTATATTTGATGATGAAGACGAAGTTATTGAGCGTGCCAATAATAGTAAATATGGCTTAGCGTCTGCCATTTGGACCGAAAACCTTTCAAGGGCACACCGCGTCGCACCACAAATCGATGTCGGTTTAGTGTGGGTAAATACTTGGTTTTTGCGTGATCTACGCGCTCCTTTTGGTGGCGTGAAGTTATCAGGTATTGGCCGTGAGGGTGGTAAACACTCACTAAATTTTTACGCTGAACCCATCAATATTTGCATTAAAATTGATTAATAAGATCAGGAAGAATTATGACTATTCAAGCAAAAGTTCTATCAGAAAAAGCAGTGCCACGAGGCAAATTCCCCCATGTTAAACGTGCCGGCGATTTCATTTATATTTCAGGCACCAGTTCACGTTTACCCGATAACAGTTTTGCCGGGGTGAAGGTGGATAAATTTGGCGCAACTGAGTTAGATATCAAAGTGCAAACACAAGCGGTTATCGAGAACATGCGCGACATTTTACAGTCGGTTGGCGCAGATTTAACCGACCTTGTTGAGATCAGCACTTTTCTTGTCAATATGAATGACTTTAAAGGATATAACGAAGTCTATGGGCAGTTTTTTGATTTTGATGGCCCAACACGTACGACTGTCGCCGTTCATCAACTACCACATCCCCATTTACTGATTGAATGTAAGGCCGTGGCATATAAGCCATTAGCGGCTAATAAATAGGAAAGCACTATGAAAGCAAAACTAGCTGCGTTTAATTTCCATCAATGGATAGCTGAACATCAACATTTACTTAAACCGCCGGTAGGAAATGTACAGGTGTGGCAAAACACCGACATGATGGTCACTGTGGTTGGCGGTCCTAATCAACGTACTGACTTTCATGATGATCCCGTTGAAGAATTTTTCTATCAAATAAAAGGCGACATGGTGCTTAAAGTGATAGAAGACGGTGAATGCCGCGATGTATTTATTCGTGAAGGTGATGTGTTCTTTTTGCCTGCCCATGTCCGTCATTCTCCACAACGACCTATGGTTGGCAGTATTGGTTTAGTGATTGAGCCGAAACGGCCGACGGGTGAAAAAGATGCTTTTGAATGGTATTGCTTTAATTGCCAAACATTAGTCCACCGTACGGAAGTTATTTTAAAGTCATTGGTTGATGATTTACCGCCGCTATATCAGGCATTTTATCAAGATGAACAAGCAAGAACTTGTCCTGAATGTGGTGAATTACATCCGGGTAAACAGCCACCCGAAGGTTGGGTAACGCTAGAAGAAAATGATTCACCAGAGCAAGAGAATTATTAAAATGAAAGTCATTGATATACATTCCCATTTTTTCCCAAAAACATGGCCGTGCTTACAAGAAAAATTTGGTGGCGACGATTGGCCTTCCCTTAAGCATTTAGGTGCAGATGAAAACGGTTTTGAAAGAGCCATGTTAATGAAAGGCGAACAAGAATTTCGTCCGATTTATTCGGCTTGTTGGGACCCTGATATTCGTTTGCAGCAAATGGATGAACATGGCTTAAACAGCCAGATAATCTCAGCGACGCCTATTTTATTTGCTTATGAAAAGCCGGTAGAACAAGCGTTATATTGCGCTCAGTTATTTAATGATGCCGCGTTAGAAATTTGCAGCCGAGGTAAAGGGCGCTTATTTGCCATGGCACAGGTACCGTTACAAGATGCTGATGCAGCGTGTAAAGAAGCTAGTCGTGCGATGAAAAGTGGCCATGTTGGTATTCAAATTGGCAATCATGTTGGTGAAAAGAACATGGATGACCAAGGGGTTTTGACCTTCTTGCAACATTGCGCTGCTGAAAATATCCCAGTATTTGTTCACCCTTGGGACATGATGGCTGCAGAACGCACCAAAGATTACATGATGGGCTGGACGGTTGGCATGCCTGCGGAGACACAGTTGTCTATTGTATCGATGATCTTAGGTGGTGGTTTTGACAAGGTCAGTAAGGATTTAAAAATATGTTTTGCTCATGGTGGTGGAGCATTCACGTTTTTATTAGGCCGACTAGAAAACGCCTGGCTACACCGTGATATCGCCCGTGGTAAATCTGCACATCCACCTAGTCATTATCTGGATCGTTTTTATTTGGATACCGCCGTTTTTGATCATGATGCTTTAGAGTTATTAGTGAAAAAAATGACATGTGAAAAGCTGATGTTTGGCACCGATTATCCGTTTCCTTTAGGGGAACAAAAAATGGGTCAACTCATTAAAACTGCACCAAATTTAAATCAACAAGAAAAACAGTTATTACTGGCGAATAATGCCGAGTCGTTTTTTAACTTGCCAGTAACTCAATAAGAAAAGAGAATTTTATGAATTTTGAAAATACCTTAACTTTTGCTCAACAACAAGACAACCAAGATAAGTTGTCAGGTTTTCGTGATCAGTTTCACTTTCCGATCATTAACGACAAACGAGTGTTGTATTTCACTGGTAATTCATTGGGCTTAGCGCCGAAATCAGCAAAAGAAAATGTCTGTGCAGAAATGGATGAATGGGCAAAATGGGGCGTAGAAGGGCATTTTGAAGCGAAAAACCCTTGGGTGAGTTATCACGAAATATTAACACCCGCCAGTGCTGAATTAGTTGGAGCCAATGAATCTGAAGTGGTTTGTATGAATTCATTAACCACTAATTTGCATTTATTATTTGTGTCTTTTTATCGACCGACTAAACAACGTTATAAAATAATTAGTGAAGCCAAAATGTTCCCCTCAGATCGTTATTTGTTGGAAACTCAAGCGCAGCACCATGGTTTTGATGCAGACGATGTCATTATTGAAGTGGCACCACGTGCAGGAGAACACTTAATTCGAGAAGAAGACATTTTGGCTGCCATTGATGAGCATAAAGATGAACTTGCGTTAGTCTTTTTTGGCGGGGTAAATTATTTTACCGGTCAATTATTTGATATGGAAAAACTTACTCAAGCGGCTCATGATGTTGGTGCATTAGCTGGGTTTGATTTAGCCCATGCAGTCGGTAATATCCCGATGAAACTGCATGATTGGAATGTCGATTTCGCCGCTTGGTGTACCTACAAATATCTTAATAGTAGCGCCGGTAATGTTGGTGGGATTTTTGTCCATGATAACCATGGCAATAATACTGACTTGCCACGATTTGGTGGCTGGTGGGGACATAACAAAGAACGTCGTTTCTTAATGGAAAATACCTTTGAACCAATGACAGGCGCCGAAGGTTGGCAACTTAGTAATGTGCCGATTATGGGGATGGCGGTATTAAAATCATCGTTAGATATTTTTCAAGCGGCGGGTATCGAAAATCTTCGCGTAAAAAGCTTGAAATTAACCGCATATTTGGAATTTGTTTTTAATGACATTATCAATCAATTTCCTGATTTTCAGCTGGAAATAATCACTCCAACAGATCCTGAAAAAAGAGGCTGTCAGCTTTCAGTAAAATTGATTGGCACCGATAAATCCTTCTTTAAAGCGTTAACGGAGGCTGGTGTCATTGCCGACTTTCGTGAACCAGACGTAGTACGTTTAGCGCCAACCCCGCTTTACAATAGTTTTGAAGATGTTTACCAAGTAGGTCAAACGTTAAAGGTTTTATTTGCAGGGTGGCATCATGGTTAAGCAACCGGCAGCACAATCCGCCAAGCAAAAACAAAACATTGCCATTAATGGTGCCGGTCCGGTTGGTGCTTTATTAGCGGTGATGTTGGCCAAAAAAGGCTATCAGGTTGATTTATTTGAATCACGCCCTGATTCACGCAAGACCAATATTTATCAAGGTAAGTCAATTAACTTAGCCTTGTCAGATCGCGGTTGGAAAGCCTTACAAGCGGTAGGGTTAGATGAAGAGATTCGCCAACATGCCATTCCGATGTATTGCCGCATTATGCACGATGAAAACGGCCAGTTAAGCAAACTGCCTTACGGTAAAGAGCAACAGGCTATTTGGTCGGTTTCACGCTCGGGTATTAACGAACAGTTAATTGATTTAGCAGAACAAGAAACCAGCGTTAATGTGCATTTTGACCATCACTTATCGCAGTTAAATTTTGCTGATAAAACGGCAGTATATTTAACTGCGGATAAACAGCAGAAAATCCATCAAAGTGATTTGGTGTTTGGTGCCGACGGCGCTTTTTCAAAGGTGCGCCGTTTAATGCAAGAGCTGCCAAAAGAGCGGATCAGCTACAGCATGGAATACATGCCACAAAGTTATATGGAATTGTCTATTACAGCCAATGCTGATGGTAGTCATAAGTTAGAGAAGAATGCTTTACACATATGGCCGCGTAAAGACTTTATGTTGATTGCTTTGCCCAATGTCGATGGTTCATTTACGTGCACCTTGTTTATGAATCAACAAGGAGAGCCGTCTTTTGAATCATTAAACAATGAAACCAAGGTTAGTGCCTTTTTTCAGCAATATTTCGGCGAGGCGATGCAATATTTAGCTAACCCGGTTGAAGACTTTCTCAGTAAAACGGCTTCTCCCTTATGCCTAGTACATATTTACCCTTGGCTGGTAAATGACAGTGTTGCCCTTATTGGTGACGCTGCCCATGCAATGGTGCCATATTATGGCCAAGGGATGAATTGTGGTTTTGAAGATTGTCGAGTTCTAGCTGAACTGGTTGAAGAGCATCAACATCAATGGCCAGATATTCTTGAATCTTACCAACAAGAGCGTAAAGCTAATGGTGACGCGATCATTGAATTGGCAAAGCGTAATTTTGTTGAAATGAGTGATTTATCCGGTGACGCCAACTTCTTACTACGTAAAAAAATTGAGGCGAAATTTCATCAAATGCACCCGCAGTTGTGGGTTCCCTTGTATTCAATGGTGACATTTTCACCAGATATACCCTATAAAACCGCGTTAGCCGTGGGTGATATCCAAAGAGAGATCATGGACGAAATAATGCAACTACCTAATATTGAGAATGAATGGCAGCAAGCACATGTTTATCAAACATTACTGCAGTTAGCGGAAGAAAAACTTATTAATCAACAAGTGGGGAAATAGAGATGAATTGCCCATATCAATCAAAACCAGATAACGCAGATAAACCCACCAATCATCGTGAAGTTGAAGAATCGATTCACACCGATTTCAAAGATGATATGTCATATGGTGATTATTTATCGTTGGAAAAAGTATTATCTGCGCAAAGCCCGTTATCAGATCAACATGATGAAATGCTATTCATCATTATCCACCAAAGTAGCGAATTATGGTTAAAATTGGCTGGCCATGAACTAAGCGAAGCCGTTAAAAACATTCAAGATGCAGATTTTGGCCACGCCTTTAAAGTGATCTCTCGTGTGAAACAAATTTTTAATCAATTGACTCAATCTTGGAATATTTTATCAACCTTAACGCCGGTTGATTATTTAAAGTTTCGCGATGCTTTAGGCCATTCATCAGGTTTTCAATCTCATGGTTACCGTAAGTTAGAGTTTTTATTAGGTAATAAAAATGCCCAGTTACTCGAGGTTCATCAAGCTAATAGTGAAAATTTTAATGAGTTAAAAGCCGTACTTGAAGCGCCAAGCCTTTACGATGAAGTGATCCAATTATTAGTGGATAAAAATCTGCTTAAAAAACAGGCATTACTTAAACGTGACTTTACGCAACCTTATCAACAAAGTGATGCAGTTTTACAGGCGTGGCTTGAAGTTTATAGAAATGCCGAACAACATTTTGAACTGTATGAATTAGCGGAAAAATTGATTGATATTGAAGATGCTTTCCAACAATGGCGATTTAAACATATGTATACCGTGCAACGCATTATTGGCAATAAAATGGGCACCGGTGGTTCTTCGGGGGTAAGCTTCTTGAAAAAAGCACTCGATATTAGCTTCTTTCCTGAGCTGTTTGAATTGCGTACTCATTTATAGTGCAAAATAAAACGGAGCTAAAGCTAGGGATTTTACTTTAACAAAAATTTACGGGAATATAGCCTATTAGAAAATTAAGTTTGTTCAAAGATGGGACCATCAGCCGTGAAAAAGAAGTTTACCCAGCACAAAGTAATTAAAGCAATAATATTGTTTAGTCTATTTACCTTAACCGCCTGTGGAGGAGGTGGTAGTAACGACTCTTCGCAATCTCACATAGGTGCCGGGAACGGCAGTGGTTCTACTACGGGTTTAACTTGGGTTTCAGGTACATTTGCGGATCATGCAGATCTGAAAAATCAATGTGCAGCTGATAGTTCTGGTTCAGAAATGGCCGAAAAAATGTGGTTACGTTCATTTAGTGATGATACCTACCTTTGGTACGATGAAATACCCGATCAAGACCCTGCCCCCTTTAGTGTATTAGACTATTTTGATGAATTAAAAACTTCTGCATTAACCCCGTCGGGAAATGAGAAAGATCGCTTCCACTTTTCTATGTCATCTGAAGAGTGGCAAGAGTTGTCTTCATCAGGTGCTTCAGTCGGGTTTGGATTTAATATAGCGATTGAACAAGGGGATGGTATTGAAAGAAAAATCACTATTACCTATTCAGAGCCTAATACACCCGCTACAGAAGCTAATATCATCCGTGGCGCAGTTATTGTAGAAATTAATGGCGCAAGCGTTGCTGCGAATGATTCAGCCAGTATTGAAGCCTTAAATGAAGGTCTATTTCCGAGTGAGTCTGGTCAACAAGCAACATTTAAAATTCAAGATTTAGCTAGCCTTGATATTAGGGAAGTGACGCTAACGGCAGAAACGATTATTTCAGATCCAGTACCTCTGGTAAAAAGTTTTGCTAGCACGGCAGGCAAGGTAGGTTATGTGGTTTTTAATGATCATATCGCCACGGCAGAACGAGGGTTATATGACGTTTTTAATCAGCTCGAGACTGAGAATATTGATGAATTGATTATTGATTTTCGTTACAACGGTGGTGGTTATTTGGCGATAGCTAGTCAATTAGGTTATATGGTTGGTGGCACAAATACTTTAGGCAAAACCTTCGAGAAATTAATCTTTAATGACAAGTACCCTAGCGTCAACCCTATCACTGGACGAACCTTGTCACCGACCCCTTTTTATGATGAAACCGTTGGTTTGAACGATGTTTATATTAGTGCTGGCTTTGAATTACCTACCCTTAACTTATCGCGCGTTATAGTACTGACCTCTGCCGGTACTTGTTCGGCAAGCGAATCGTTTATGAATGGCATGTTAGGTGCGAATGTTGAAGTGATCCAGATTGGGTCGACAACCTGTGGTAAGCCGTATGGTTTTTATGCGGCTGATAATTGTGAAACGACTTATTTTACCGTGCAATTTAAAGGCGAAAATAACCTAGGTTTTGGTGATTATGCAGATGGTTTTTCACCATCTGAAACGCCAATGCTCGACACAGAAATTCAAGGTTGTCCTGTGACCGATGATTTAACAAAAGCACTTGGCGATCCTCAAGAGGGCATGTTTTCTACGGCGATGCATTACTTGGAAAATGGCCAATGCCCAACCATGACGACGGCAGAGACTAAGACATACACGGTCAATACTAAAGTTGAGCAGGGTTTTGCCGTACAAGATAAAAGAGCGCGTAGTCAGTTTTCAGCGAACCGTATTTTGACAAGGTAGCCAGAGTAAATCGTTCAAATTAAAAGATAACAATATTTAATCTATTAATATAAACTCATTCAACTATTGAATGAGTTTATATTTACAATCATATGGACATTACCAAAAGTCAGTTATCAATTAGTCATTTAAAAATGATCTGCCAACTTGAGCGTTGCGAAACAGTAAAAGAAGCCGCGCAAGCCTTGTTTATTACCCAGCCAGCATTAACTAATCGCATTAGAGAAGCTGAACGGCGTTTAAATACTCCGCTATTTTATCGCCGAGGACGTAAAATCATTATGTCCAATGCAGGCAAGCGCTTATTAGAGTCAGCAAAAAAAATACTTGAAGAATTAACTCGGGCAGAGCATGACATTGCTCGTTTAACTGACGGCATTGAGCAGGTCCTGCGTATAGGTTTACCCCATTACTCGTCATTCCAATGGTTGCCAGCAGTGATGAAAGGCTTTCATCTGCAACACCCCAATATTGAGTTAGAGATCACTGCTGAAGCAGCGACCCAGCCTTTACAAGCCTTATTAAATCATGACGTAGATATCGCCATGGTTTCAAGTGCCAGTGCGACACTAGACCTTGATGAGAAAAACTATTGTGCAGTTTGTTTAACCGAAGATGAGCTTGTTGCTTGTTTATCAACTAAACATAAATATGCCGATAAAAAACACCTTGAAGCACAAGATTTTATTGATGAAATTTATGTGACAAATTCAACGGTACCCGAAAAAGATCGGGAATATGATTTGTTCTTTAAGCCAGAAGGGGTAATACCTAAAAAAGTATTACAAGTAGGCTTTAACGATGCAATCATTGAATTAGTAAAGGCAAATTTAGGGGTTTCTATATTTTCTAAAAGACAATTCAACCAATATGCTTCTCAACATATTAACAAAGAAATTAGTACCGTTTCATTGGGGCAAAGTGGCCTAAAACTCTACTGGCATATTGTTTATTTAAACTTACCCGCTATCGCTAAACCGGCCGCTAGTTTTGTTGAGTTGTTGAAAAATATACATGTTACTAATCAAAGTTAAGTGGCTATAAATTCTTAATAATAGCAATTTGCTTCCCACTGAAATAGAGTACCTTTAGCAGGTATGAGATATAGCTGTTTATCCGTTTGGTATTACTTAAGTACCGGCTTCTTCATTCATTCATTTATGCAAGAGTTTTACTCGTTATGATTATGCGTTTATTCATTGTTCTATTCTTTTTTTGCAGTAGCTATCTAAACACAGCTTTTGCTAAAACTTCTACACTTAATCTGATGCCATACCCACAATCAGTAACACTCGGTGTTGGTGGGTACACACTAATAGAGCAAGTATTTATTGATATTCAAGGCATGAGTGATGAACGACATCATTTTATCGTTGAGCGCATAACTCAACAATTGCAAAAAATGCATCATGAGGTTATTAGTCAATCAGTGATGAACGACCGACAAAATATTGAAGGTTTATCCGCGATCAGCAATATTCGAGTATTGGTAAACCAAGGAAAAAAGAACAGTTTTCAACTTCCTCAATTCAAACAAGATGAAAGTTATCAACTGACCATTGATCAGCACGGCATTGAACTTGTTGCGGATACTGATTTTGGTGCAATGCAAGGTATTGCGACATTGATGCAGCTTATAGCTAGCCAAGAAAAAAACACAGCCAAAGCATTGCCTTATATGGATATTAAAGATTTTCCGCGTTTTCCTTGGCGGGGTTTGATGATTGATAGTGTCCGTCACTTTCTTTCTGTTGAAACAATTAAACGCCAAATTGATGGCATGGCGGCAGCCAAACTGAATGTTTTTCATTGGCACTTAACCGACGATCAAGGTTGGCGCTTTGAATCAAAAGCGTACCCTAAGCTGCACCAAATGGCAGCGGATGGCCAATATTATAGTCAACAAGAAATTAAAGACGTGGTGAAATATGCTGCTCTTTTAGGTATTCGAGTCGTGCCCGAGTTTGATGTACCGGGGCACGCTTCAGCTATTGCCGTCGCTTATCCTGAGCTAATTACCGAGCAAAAAGACTATCAAATGGAAGATCAATGGGGCGTTTTTGAACCTTTGCTCGATCCAAGTAACAGTGATACTTATCTATTTATTGATAAAATTATTGCGGAACTGACAGGACTTTTCCCTGATCATTATTTGCATATTGGTGGTGATGAGGTTGATCCCACGCAATGGCAAAACAGTGAAAAAATTCAACAATATATGCAAGAAAATAAATTGAAAAACAGTCATGATTTACAGTTGTTTTTTAATGGTGAAGTGCAAAAAATATTAACAAAATATCAACGAAAAATGATGGGTTGGGATGAAATTTACCACCCCAATTTAGCAAAAGACATTATGGTGCAATCGTGGCGAGGCATGGAGTCATTGAGTCAAATAGCGGCTAACGATTATCAAGGTTTATTATCGACCGGCTTTTATATTGATCAACCACAAAGTACGGCTTACCACTATCGAAATGATCCACTCGCTAAGCGCAACGATAAGGTGATTGATTTAGGCAGCGAAGATGTTGTTGAGGCATGGCGATTTAGCATGCCGCGCCTAAAAGGCAGTGCTGTTATCGGCACCTTGGTGATGGTAAAGAGGAATGATTATCTGATCCATGCTTATGTCAAATTGAACAATAACCACTTCAAAAAGGTACAAGTTGATCGCCGATTGACCTTTAATCATCAGCAAATAAACTTTACGGTAGACAGCTGGATGGGGCCAACTCGTGGTGAATTTGAACTATCGGATCCACTTAATCTTTCTGGTCGCGTATTGATAGGGAATAGCCATTACGATGTAAAGGGAGCAGCACTGAATGATTTTGACTTCTCGAGTATAAAACTACTCGCTAATCTATCCGCTGAGCAAGAAAAAAACATTGTCGGCGGTGAAGCGACACTTTGGACGGAGTTGGTCACTGAACATAACGTTGACCTACGAACTTGGCCTCGAACTTTTGCCATAGCAGAAAGGTTTTGGTCGGCAAAATCCCTCAGTAATATCGATGATATGTATCAACGTTTGATGACAGTTGACGATTATTCAGCGCAGTTTGGTTTACAACATCAAATGCAACATAGCTCAGGGTTACAAAGGCTTGTTTTTCCTAAAACCGATATAAGCCCCTTGATGGTGTTAGCCGAACAACTAGAACCTGCCAATTATTACACCCGCCACCATCTAATGTATCTGCAAGAACGGTATCACCAGAATGCTACGCTCAATAGTTTTGCGGATTACCTGCCAGTAGAAAGTTTACAACTTGTTAATATGCACCAACAACTCAAAGCCTATAAAAAAGGTGATAAATCGGCATTACAAGCGATCGTGAATACTATGAGGCGCTGGCATTATAATTTTGATGATGCAGTAAAGATAATTAGGAAAAATCCTAAGTTATCAACATTAGTAAAGGTTGTTGATGAAGCTCGGCAGATAAATACTATTGGTTTAACCATTGCTCAAAGCTGTTTAGCAGGAGTAAAAATTCGTGAAATTGAAGCGAAACGTGTGACCAAAAACTTAAGGGCCATGCACAGCAATGTTCGAGCTGCTGTTTTAGCTTCAGGTTTGTTGGTTGAAAATATTTTAGACGTCTGTCGAAAATAAACCTCTTCAGTCAAAAAACATTAATTCATTGTGCAAATACTTGTTGGCTAAGCCATGTTTCTGGTTTAGCTAAATCGAGTATGACATCAAAGTGATTGCGTTGGGCCACTTCCTTAAACGTTACGTTAATACTCATTTTTTCTAAATGCATCTTCATCGCTAAACTTTGCCGTTTAAATTCTGAAGTCTCATTGTCACCATAAGCAATAATAATGTCGCATCCTTCCAATTGTTTATTCTCGATAGCGAGCAATAACGGGCTGTTTTCTGCTATCTCTTGGTGAGTTAATTGCAACGGTTCATTGATATAGGTTTGTGCAACGGGGGTTAGATCAAATATGCCACTGACGGCGCAAATTCCTTTAACGATATTGTCTTCTACATCAAGGTATTTTGACCAATCCGTCAGTGCCATCATCATCACTAAATGTCCTCCCGCGGAGCTGCCAGAAAGAGTGATTTCGTTTTTATCATAGCCGTATTGCTCAGCATGTTGATATAACCAAACTAACGATTGACGGCATTGATTAACTATTTCACTTAGGCTCGCTTTGGGGGCTAAAGCATAGTTAACTACAGCGAGGTGATAACCCTGTTGTTGAAAATTAGTAGCGGCAAAACAAGACTCATTTTTGCTTAATTCTTGCCAATATCCGCCATGAATATAAACATGCAATTTTTGTTTGTTTGTTACCGTTTCAAAAGGTAAAAATAAATCTAATATTTGCTCTTTTTGTCCATCTTCATGATTATTGTAAGGTAAATCGGTAAGCACTTTCTGTTGGGTTTTTGCGGCGCTAAGCGCTTGTTGGCTTTGCTCAATATATTGTTGGATGTAAGGGGAAATATCATCAATACAGCTGCTTGGTGAATATTCACGTTCAAGATCTTTTAAATCAAAATTTCGATACATATTTATCTCTTACAGGTCGATAATAATTGGAAAGCCATTTAACTATACGCAATTTTATAAGATGAGATAAATAGAAAATGTTTTGTCTTTCCATTCATTAATCTGATTAATACCCCATTTTGTCGTATAGCCGCTAATATTTTCTGACGATAGAAAAAACATATGATATAAGTGGTGGTTATCAGATCCTCTCTGGTGACCTATAAACGGATTATTTGAGAATAGAGCGTGTTGCACTTTATGTTATGTAAACAAGCACCAACACGTTTTTATAACAAGGTTTAAAATAAAAATGAAAATAGCAAAATCTCGCCTACATCAGGCCTTAGTGTTAGCCATTACTACCTCGGTAATTGGTTTAACTGCTTGTGAAAAAAATACTGCAACAGCACCAGAAACTCAACCCGTTGTTGAGCAAGTTTCTGTAGCAAAAATGACTCGTCAACAAAGCGAGTCTTTATTCGAAGATTACGCCAAAATGCGTGCTCAACAGGTGAGTAATGTCACTTATAATTTACAAGTAACATTAGACAATACTTCAGAGCACTTTTCTGGCATCACAGATGTAAATTTTGACTTGGCCAAAGGCAATCAAAATGATCTGACCATTGACTTTGATTCAGGCACAGTTAATAGCGTAAAAGTGAATGGTAAAGTTGTTTCGTTTACCTATGAAAAATGGTTTATCACTGTCCCTGCTAGTGAATTAGCAACCGGAAAAAATACCGTTACAGTGGATTATCAACGTGCATATGCAACGGATGGTTCAGGTTTACACCGTTTTGTTGACCCAGAGAACGAAGAAGTCTATTTATACACTGACTTTGAACCCTATGATGCCAATCGTTTATTTCCACACTTTGATCAGCCAGACCTAAAAGCACAATATACCATGCAAGTAACCGCGCCGAGTCATTGGCAAGTGATTTCTTCAGTACGTGAAAACAACATTGAAGAAAAAGGTGAGCATAAAGTATGGCATTTTCCTGAGTCGGCTAAATTTTCATCTTATATTTTCTCTCTTCATGCCGGTAATTACGCCGTTTGGGAAGATCAATATGAAGATATCCCATTAAGGTTGTTTGCTCGTCAAAGTTTGGCAGAATATGTTAAAACTGAAGAATGGTTTAAACCAACCAAGCAAAGTTTTAAGTTCTTTAATGAATATTTTGGTGTTCGTTACCCGTTTATTAAATACGATCAAGTGGTAGCTCCTGATTTTAATGCCGGGGCTATGGAAAACGTTGCCGCAGTAACATTCAGTGAATACTATATTGCCCGCGGCGAAAAATCGACACGTGCAAAAATGAGCTTAGCCAATGTTATTGCTCATGAAATGGCACATATGTGGTTTGGCAACTTAGTCACCATGCGTTGGTGGAATGGTTTATGGTTGAATGAAAGTTTTGCTACTTATATGGCGAACCTTGAAGTGAATGAAGCTAGTGATTTCAAAAATGCTTGGGACGTATTCTATTCAGGAACCAAACAATGGGCATACCGCAGCGATGACTCGGTAAATACTCATGCTATTGAGCTACCTGTACCTTCTACAGGTGATGCTTTGACCAATTTTGACGGTATTACTTATGGTAAAGGCGCTTCGGTACTTAAACAGTTACCTTATTATCTAGGTGAAGATAACTTCCGTATTGGTGTAAGTAACTACTTGAAGAAATTCTCTTATAAAAATACTGAGCTTGACGATTTTATCGGTGAATTAGGTAAAGCGGCTGGCAAAGATATGAGTCAATGGACTCAAGATTGGTTATACAATGCCGGTTTAAATACCATTAAAGTAAACTACCAATGTAGTGATAAAGTCATTAGTGAGTTTACTATTGAGCAAACGGCACCAGCTGATTATCCAACCTTGCGAGAACAACGTGTGCAAGTTGGTTTATACAATACAGCTGAAAAAGGCATGACACTAACTAAAGCTATCCCTGTTACTTATAAAGGCGCAATAACCGAAGTTAAAGACGCAATTGGTCAAACATGTCCAGATCTTGTTTATCCAAATGAAGCTGATTGGGGTTTTGTTAAAGTTGATTTAGATGATAAGTCGCTTGATTCAGTGCAAAAACATATCAACTCAATTGACAGTGTAACCATGCGCTTAATGTTATGGCAAAGCTTGTCAGACAGTGTTCGTGACGCGAAACTATCGGCTGATAAATTTGTTCATTTTGCTATCGCCAATATTGAAGGGGAAACAGATTACAACGTAGTACGTAAAATTGCGGGTAGTTTAACTACTGCATTACGTTACTTATCAACGGCAACACGTTTAGAGCAGAAAGATTATTCTGAGCTTTATCGTGAAGTTGAAGATTTATATTTAAGTCTTTTAGAAAAATCAGCAGCAGGCTCAGATTTTCAAAAACTTTGGTTTAGCCGCTATGTTTCAATGACTAAAACAGATAAACACCTAGCGAACATATTGCATGTTTTACAAGGCGAGAAAAGCTATGACGGTTTGACTGTAGATCAAGATAAACGTTGGGATATTATTGCGCAATTAAGTCGATATCAACACGGTAACTATCAAGCCATTTTAACGGCTGAGAAAAGCAAAGATAATTCTGATAGTGGCGTGAAAAATGCGATTTATGCTGAAGTGATGCAACCTGATGCACAAGTAAAAGCTAAGTGGTTTGATGTAGTGATAAATAATCCAGACAATTTAAAACTGTCGACGTTACGTTGGGTAATGTATGGTTTATTTCCTTCAGAACAAGGGCATTTAGAAGCCCCTTACAAAGAGAAGATTTTAGCTCATATACCTAAGCTTAATGAAGGGAGTGATTTAGAGTTGTTAAGCTTTTTTACCGATTATATGATGCCTAGGGAATGTACTGTTGAAAGTGAGGCTGAACTAGCAGAACGTGTAACAGAGTATAAAGACATGAAGGCGCAAGCTTTGAAGTCAGTAAAAGCTCGTCATCAAAATGTGGGTCGATGTGTTAAGGCGTTGAAAATACTTTAAT
>MAAC01011385.1_pt1 | contig 24881 bp, 20 predicted proteins | sample 1115981 | NCBI WGS metagenome assembly MAAC01 (sample SAMN04961126, study PRJNA320927) | seawater metagenome | isolation source: sample BD02T64 sea water enriched with oil for 64 days | place: USA:Gulf of Mexico | collected 2013-07-27
CCAACTGAACTACCAGACCATCCTTGGTTATTTTGTAGTATAAGACCTTAAAAAAATTCTGCGGTCTGGACGGGACTCGAACCCGCGACCCCCTGCGTGACAGGCAGGTATTCTAACCAACTGAACTACCAGACCAGAATAGGAATCTTATACTATATGTTTGCATTAGTTTAAAAAAGAAGCGGTCTGGACGGGACTCGAACCCGCGACCCCCTGCGTGACAGGCAGGTATTCTAACCAACTGAACTACCAGACCAATGTTCTTTGCTAATGCGGATGCAAATATAGGACATTTTCTATTTCATACAAATCATAATCACCCTATTTTATAAAGTATTTTTAAAGTTAAAGCTATGCCTTTGATTTACAATTAGAATCATTTTTAAAAAAACTCAAAGCAGCTGAATACCCTGCCAATCCAAGTCCGCAAATCACAGCTTGACACACCTCCGAGAGCATAGAATGTTGTCTAAATTCTTCTCTGGCGTATATATTTGAAATATGGACTTCAACCACGGGACAAGGTATTGCCTTAATAGCATCTCTCAAAGCAACAGAAGTATGAGAATAACCTCCTGCATTTAGAACAATACCATCATAGCTAAAACCTACCTCGTGCAATTTATCAATAATAAAGCCTTCTACATTACTTTGATAATAGTCCAATTCCATATTGGAAAATTCAGATTGCAAGTCAGCATAATAACCTTCAAAATCTCTTTCTCCATAAATATGAGATTCACGCTTTCCCAACAAGTTTAAGTTAGGACCATTTAGGATAAGTACCTTTTTCATATGCTATTATAATTGATCTAATATAAAGAATTTGAGAACACCAAAGCGCTCCATCCACCTAACCTTCTTTTAAAGCATTATTAAGACCTCTATTCAACCAAGTCGTAAAAGAACTTGGCTAACATAAAGAATAGCCCCAAATAGCCAATTAAGGTAGTAAAAAAGGTCTTCCAAAATGAAAGACCTTTTTTTATTCTCTGATGAGCGGCTGTCCCAATAGCAAAAATCAATGCAAAGAACAGTACGCCGTATAATCTAGGGTAGTCCATTTAGTTGAAATAACCTCTAAAAACCCATAGTATAAACATGATTACAACAATTGCTAAGATGAAACCAAAACTTCCTTTATAATGGATCTTATGCATTTTTAAATCCTTCCGGTATGCCCATATTAAAAACAACACGAACACAGCAGCAAAAATCCCTGCAAAAACCCAATGCCCTGGACCAATATTTTTCATTCCTATTTCTTTTGAGGTATAGCGAACTTAATCGTAAAGTTATCACTGATAAATTTATCTCCTAAGTCAGGAAAAATAGATTTTGACTTATAACGGATATTAAATTTAGTTCTATCCACTTCCACTCCACCAACAAGTAAATACATCTCCTCATTTTCTCTAAGGTACATTGGAACAGTAATCGAATGAGTGATTCCCTTAATTGTTACATCACCTTTAACTATAAAAGAGTTTTCATCCTTAGTAATAGAAGTGCTTTTAAAATGAGCTGTTGGATAATTATCAACATTAAAGAAGTCATCACTTCTTAGGTGATTGATCAATTTAGCATTGTAATCTGGATTTGAAATATCCGTACATGTAATTGAAGTCATATCGAAGGCAAGGTTTACAACTTTTAATTCCCCTTCTTCAAATACGATCATTTTCTCTTCAAGGTCAAGGTTTCCAACATGTGTTCCAGTTGGTTTTGTTCCTTCCCATTGAACTACTGCGTTTTCTCCTTTTACAGCCCTAACAAGCTGATCCAAGCCAGACATTGGTGTACGCTCTGGTTTCTTTGCGTACTTTTTATTCGATTTCTCTTTTTCAACAACTTCTGTATTCTCAGTTGAAGTAGTAGCTGTTCCACTTTCATTAGAACAGGCATAAAATGCCCCTACTAAAAAAAGGCTTAGGATAATTTTCTTCATAAATAATAATATCTTGCGTTCAGATCAGTACAAAAATATAAAACATATTGGAATCTGATGTATAGTATGAGAATAGTCGAAAGATTATTCAAATTAAGTTTTAAATAAACTCAGGATGAAAAGAAAATTAAATCATGTAGCAGATTTCCACCGTGCCTTTGGACAGGATGTCATGGAAAAACCGACAGTAAACTTAGAAGAAGCTAAAATTTTACTTCGACATCGTTTGATGCAAGAGGAAAACGAAGAATATCTGGAAGCGGCTAAGAATAAAGACATGGTTGAAGTTGCTGATGCCTTGGGTGATATGTTATACATTTTGTGCGGTACCATAATCCAACATGGTATGCAGGATCTTATTTCAGAAGTATTTGAAGAAATTCAAGCTAGCAATATGTCTAAACTAGGGGCAGATGGTAAACCAATTTACCGAGAAGATGGGAAGGTATTAAAAGGGCCAAACTATTTCAGGCCAAACATTAAGGCTGTACTAGACAAATAAGAATAAAAAAAGCGATACCAATTGGTATCGCTTTTTTTTATTCATGTATCTAAAGCTTAGTTCACATGTGGTAAGAAAGAATACTCTTTTGCATACTCCCTCATCTGAGCTTCAAAATTATCAGGGTATGTAATTTGAACATCCTTAATAGTTCCATCAGCATCTTTAACGACTACATATTTTGGATTAATAAATCCGCCATAAGGAGCAATGTTCAATTTCTCAACTCTTTCAAGAACTTCCTTATGCATTGCAACATCTACCTTTACACCGTAGTTTTCGATCAAGTTTTTACCAGCTTCAAAATCACCTTCTGATTTGATTCTTTGGATTTCTCTAAGAAGATCTCCAAACAATGCTTTCAACTTCATATAATCATTGATACGAAAATAAGACTTACCATCTTTTGTGATTTTTTCAATAACATTTTCCGGCTCCCCCTTTTCAATAACCCATTTTACGATCATCTGGCGATTACGCATATGAGCTTCTTCAATATTTTCTCCTGGCTCAATACGTTGTAATTGAGTCATCATTCCATTACGGATATACCCATCATACTCCGCCTTTCCTATTTCCAAAGATTCCATTAAGCCCAGGTTTACCAGCTTCTCATCCATCAAATAGAATAGCGCTACTAAATCCGCTCTCCCCTCTTCCAATGCAGAAGCATAACTTCCTAAAGACTCTTTAGGTGTTCCTATTCCAGGATTTATTTTACCTGAGGCATGACCTATTACCTCATGCATAGCAGTATGCAATTTGGCAGCACGTTTAGAGTGTTTTTCACTTCTTTCTACCTCTTGTTTATTCAAACAAAATTCATTTAACATACCCTTACCACCAGCTTGAGAATAAGCATAAACAATATTTCCTAAACTAACAGATTTAGATCCATAATGCTCCCTAATCCACTCAGCATTTGGTAAATTAATTCCAATTGGCGTGGACGGAGATGCATCTCCAGCCTCCATAGCTGCTTCAATAACCTTATAACTTACACCGGTAACACTTGCCTTCTTATGCTCATCCAATATAGAAGAATTATCTTCAAACCATTGTGCATTTGCACTTAAGACTTGCATAGAAGCAGAAGCATCAAAATCTTTAATTTGAACTACAGACTCATAAGAAGCCTTATACCCTTTTGAATCACCATACACCTCAATAAATCCATTGATATAGTCAATATCTGATAAGGTATCGGCAACCCATGCAATATTATAGGCATCCCAGGTTTTCAAATCTCCAGACTTATAGTATTCAACCAGCAATTTCAATGCTTTTGCTTGTTGATCGTTTTCAGCGACACCTGCTGCAAGGTCCAACCAATGAATAATTTGCAATATAGCATCACTGTAAAGGCCACCTACTTTCCATACTTGCTCAGAAAGCTTTCCATTTATATTTACTAATCGGCTATTTAATCCATAAGAAATAGGATTATCTGAGGCACCACTTGCCTTTTTCATTTCTTCATAAAATGATTCGGCTTGTTTTTGAGTAACATTAGACCCGTAGTAATTGTTCGCAGATTCTAATATGATATCAGCATTTGAAGCGAGGTTTACCCCTTTAATATCCGTAGTATTATCAAAAATGATTTCAGAAATGCTTGTTGCCAATTCTTCTTTAGACTCCCCATTCATCAATGGCAATTCTGCTGAAGTATTCATAACTGCAGCATGGAAAAACTCTTTAGAAAAATCTGGTGTAAACTTCATCTTAGAATAGTGATGATGTATCCCACTAGAAAACCATACCCTTTTGGTATAGGTCATGAATTGGTTCCAATCATCGCTTTCCTTATTCCCTTTAAAACCTTCAACTACTGCCTCAAGTGTTCGACGAATGCGAATATTGTGTCTATAGTTTTGATCCCAGATAATATCACGTCCGGAAAGAGCAGCCTGAGAAAGGTAGTATACCAATTTCTTTTGTCTAAGATTCAGTTGATCAAAAGACGGCACTTGATATCTTACAATTTTAAGATCAGCAAATCGATCAGGACTCCATACGAATTCCGATTTTTCATTTGACTCACTCCCCTTAATCTCCTGTGGTGACTGCGCTTCTTGCGAATTTTGGCAAGCTACCATTACCAATCCAGTAAATAGCGCCCCTGTAATCCAGTGGTTTATCTTCATTTCTATCTAATTTGCTAATTTATGTACGATTAAACACATAGAACAACCCAAATCTAACGGTATTAATTCTAGTGTTTGCTTTTCCGGAGGTATCTAATTTTATTAAACCCCAACCATATTGAAAATTTAATCCAATCCAATCTGCTACTCGGATTTCTCCACCAATATAGAAACTGGCATCTCCAGATTTACCTATTCTGTAAGGCTCTTTTATTTCTTCCTCAAATTCAACCCCTTCAACCCTGTATCCAATAAACTTATTATCAATATTGGCATGGAGTAATACACTTATATTAAAACCTCCATACACCGCAATCAGTGGAGTAATCCCCTTTTTTATAATAAAAGGAAATTCCAAATAAGTCAATTTTAAATTATCATCAAATTTGAACTTATCAATCAATGAATGTGGCGTACCTTGACTTTCAAATATTTGGTCATAATAGAAAGAAGTGTCATACTCTGCAATGTACCCTTTTTCTGATATAAAAAAACCTGTAGACAATTCGTACTTTTTATCAAAATCAGCGGATATAGTATACCCAAAAAAAGCCCCTGTAAATGGATCAATTTGCATATTCCTTGCAAAGTTATCACTCTTGAAGGTGGTTTCTGTAACACCAGCATGTATAGTATGCTTAATTACATACTGTCCAGATACTATTTCTATGGTGCACAAAAAAAGAAATAAAACAAATAATCTTTTTGCTTTCAATACTTTAAGATTCATTTAATTCATATAAAATTCTAAATATTCTCTTACGAAAATAGAACAAAAAATGGGATTTCTAAAGCTGCCCGAAAATAACTACTTTAGCCATAGAATTCACAGCAGTTACAAAAAGGACTCACAACTACATAAATGCCTATGTTTGAAGATTTTAACAAAGCAAACACACGGGAGTGGAAGGAAAAAATAATCCAAGATCTTAAAGGGGCTTCCTATGAAGATCAATTAATCTGGACTAGTCCGGAAAAAATAAAGGTTCAGCCATTCTACAATTCGGATAATACTTCGGATATTCAGTCTACTGTTTTTCAGAACGCTGACTGGGACATTTGTGAAGAATTTATGGTTGAAAACGAGGTAACTTCCAACAAAGCAATTTTAAATGCCTTAAATGGAGGAGCCAATTCAATACTACTTTACTTATCGGAAGGTGTTAACCTTGAATTATTATTAAAGGATGTTCTTTTAGATTGTATTCAAGTCCACTTTGTTCTTGCAGGGAATCCGGTAAATATACTCGAGCAGTATCTCCAACTGGCTAAAGAAAAAGGATGCAACCACAACTCACTGAATGGGACTATCCACTACGATATCTTTGAGAATCTAGCAAGAACAGGTAACTGGTTTACAAATGAATCAGCCGACACAGAAGTGTTAGCATCCCTTCTTGAAATCTGCCCTACCAATATTCGTTGTATTTGTATTGATACGCCTCTTTTTCAAAATGCAGGTGCTAATATGACTCAACAATTGGCCATAAGTTTAAGTATCGCTAATGAATACATTCAAAAATTCGGAACGGATACAATCAATAAAATGGCCTTTTTCACAGCGGTTGGCTCCAACTATTTCTTCGAAATAGCCAAAATTAGAGCACTTAGAAGCTTATGGAAATTCATTGGAGAAAGTTATCAAATAAAGGAGTCCAATATCTGGATCCATGCAGAAAACTCCCTGAGAAATAAAAGTATTTTCGACCCCTATGTAAACATGCTTAGAACTGGATCGGAAGTCATGTCGGCAGTATTAGGTGGAGCAGATAGTTTTTCAAACAGAAGTTTTGACGCTGCCTATAAATCATCTGAAGATTTTGGAAATAGAATTGCTAGAAACCAACAAAGCCTTTTAAAAGGTGAAAGTTATTTGGATAAGGTCTCAGATCCTGCTGCAGGTGCCTATTATATAGAAAGTCTTACAGAAGAATTAGCAGACAAGGCATTTGAACTATTTAAGGAAATTGAATCCAAAGGCGGTTTCTTAGCTTGTCTCCAGTCTGGGTTTATACAAGACCTAATTGCGGAGGCTGCTAGAGAAGAACAAAATGCTTTTGACACTAATGAAAAATCGGTATTAGGAACCAACCTTTATCCAAACCTTGAAGAAAGAATGGTAGATGAGGTTGAGTTTACAAGTCCTTTTTGCATAGCAAGTAAAGAAACCGTTATACAACCAATACTTGCTAAAAGGCTTTCTGAGGCAAGTGATATAGAAAGGTTGAATACTGAAAAAAAGTAGAGAATTGGTCATGAGAAAAGATTTTAAAAATATATCGTACAAACGACCTCAGGAACAAGCCAAGGCTTCTACAAAGACCTGGAATAGTCCTGAACAAATAGCAATTAAATCAGCTTACTCTGCAGATGATTTAAAAGAACTGGAACATTTAGGATTCGTAGCCGGAATCGCTCCAAATCTTCGTGGTCCTTACTCTACAATGTATGTAAGAAGACCATGGACTATTAGGCAATATGCAGGTTTCTCTACAGCAGAAGAGTCGAATGCATTTTACAAAAGAAACCTTGCAGCTGGTCAGAAAGGATTATCGGTAGCATTTGACCTTGCAACACACAGAGGATACGATTCAGATCATCCACGTGTTGTAGGAGATGTAGGGAAAGCTGGGGTAGCTATAGATTCGGTCTTAGACATGAAGATTCTATTCCATGAAATTCCATTGGATAAAATGTCCGTTTCCATGACTATGAATGGTGCAGTACTTCCCATTTTGGCATTTTATATTGTTGCGGCAGAAGAGCAAGGAGTAAAACAAGAACAGCTTAGTGGTACTATTCAAAATGATATCCTAAAGGAGTTTATGGTTAGAAATACCTATATCTATCCTCCTAAACAATCTATGCGAATCATTGCGGATATCTTTAAGTATACATCCAAGAATATGCCTCGATTCAACTCCATAAGTATTTCAGGATACCATATGCAAGAGGCAGGTGCTACCAACGATATTGAATTGGCTTATACTTTAGCTGATGGATTAGAATACCTACGTACAGGAATTGCTTCCGGAATGAAAATCGATGAATTTGCTCCTCGATTATCTTTCTTTTGGGCAGTTGGAATGAATCACTTTACGGAGATTGCTAAAATGAGAGCTGCGAGAATGCTCTGGGCAAAAATTGTAAAAAAATTCAATCCTGAGAATCCGAAAAGTTTAGCACTTAGAACCCATAGCCAGACTTCTGGTTGGAGCTTAACAGAGCAGGACCCTTTCAACAATGTAGCAAGAACATTGTACGAAGCAATGGCTGCAACATTTGGTGGAACTCAATCCCTTCACACTAACTCATTAGATGAGGCTATTGCACTACCTACTGACTTCTCTGCTCGAATTGCCAGAAACACCCAAATTTACCTTCAAAAGGAAACGGAAATTTGCAAGACAGTTGATCCGTGGGCTGGCTCCTTTTATATTGAGAACCTAACCAAAGAAATCGCTGATAGAGCCTGGAAACTTATTGAAGAAGTTGAAGACCTTGGTGGTATGGCCAAAGCTATTGAAACAGGTATTCCAAAAATGCGTATTGAAGAAGCTGCGGCAAGAAAACAAGCACGTATTGATAGTGGAAAAGACATGATTTTAGGGGTAAATGCTTACAAACTAGATAAAGAAGCTCCTTTAGAAACTCTTGAGGTAGACAATACTGTCGTTCGTGATGCTCAACTAGAACGCTTGGCTCAGTTGAGAAATGAAAGAAATGAAGAGGAGGTAAAAACTTGTCTAAATGCTTTAACAGAAGCAGCGAAAAACGACACTGGAAACCTACTTGAGCTGGCGATAAATGCAGCTAGAGCTCGAGCTAGTCTTGGAGAAATTTCAGATGCATTGGAAGCTGTCTATGGAAGATACAAAGCTGTAATCCGATCTATAAGTGGAGTATATATGAAAGAAATAGAAAACAACAATAGCTTCCACAAAGCGAAACAATTGGCAGATACTTTTGAAAAAATCGAAGGTAGGAGACCAAGAATAATGATCGCTAAGATGGGACAAGATGGACATGACCGAGGAGCAAAGGTAATCTCTACCAGTTTTGCCGACATGGGATTTGATGTTGATATTGGGCCACTTTTCCAAACACCAGAAGAGGCAGCCAAACAAGCTATAGAAAATGATGTACATATCCTTGGTGTATCCTCACTAGCAGGTGGACACAAAACACTGGTTCCTCAAGTTATCGAGGAACTTAAAAAATACAATCGAGAAGATATCATGGTTATTGCTGGAGGGGTTATTCCAGCTCAAGATTATGAATACCTCTATGAACAAGGTGTTATAGGTGTATTCGGTCCTGGAACTATCATTTCAGATGCAGCCTGTGATATATTAGAAATAATGATCAAAGCATACTCAGACGAAGAGTAACAAAAAATCCCGTCCCGATCTCGAAAATACGGGACGGGACAGGATTTTTTTTGTAGCTGTAAATAAACCGTTCTTTCGATTCATTTAAATTCTCATTTACAATACCCCAAAATACTTTCTAAAAAACCACTCAATAAACAACAAGCCAAGAACAAAATATAAGATCCAGGGCATTTCTTGCATAAGTGTCTTCTCTTTAAGGTCGTATCTGATTTTTGGACTGTTTATTGAAGAAAAATGTGCTTCCATTTCGGCCCAATCGGCTAGATAGAAAAACTTACCTTCATTCAATGAGGATAAAGTAGCCAGTTGACTGAAATTTGATTTGGTCTCTAATAATTCAAGGTCATTTTGAATTATCAACAAAGTACCTGTTTGTGAAAAATCACCAGGTGTTTCCACGGAAATCTTGTAGTCATATTTCCCTACTGGTAATCCTGAAAATTGCATACTATAATCCTCATCACCACGCTCAAACTGAAAATTATACGATTTCCCATTTTGATCAGTCAACTTGAAATTGATTTCTGGTGAATTATCCAAATCATAGCTCTCATTATAAAAAGAAGCCGCTAATAATACAGGTCTATTTCCAACAATTTTTTTCGGGATCTTCACTCGGAGTCTTCTTCTATCCTTTTTGACAGATAAGTATTGAATCATCTTATCCAAAAGGGACGAAAAATGCTCAAATGATTCATTTTGGCGATAATCATTCATTTTCCACTTCCACAAACCTTCACCAAAAATCCAAGCCGTCTTTATTTCATCATCTCGAGAAAAACAAATCAGAGGATTTTCTGTATCAATTCCTTCCACATTTTGAAAGGCCAAAACGCTGTATTCTTTGGTAAATTGAACTCTAGACAAAGGAAATCTTAATGGAGGGCTATCCTTTAAAAAGCCTATACTTTCAGCTCCTAATTTGAAATAAGAAAACTCAGAATTTGGGGCATAGCTAAAATCTTCTACAACCTGCTTGCGAAGATTCACTTTCAAACTTGGGAAGTTCGTATTAATTAAGTTAAAGTCCGATTTCACTCCCAATTGAACGATATAAGGAATTTCTAATTTTCTAATTTGCCCCATCCAACGTGACAAACCAGAGCTCGACGGCTGGTAAATCCATACTAAATCGAACATTTCCAATTCGTTTGATTCAACTTTATCAACCACCTCTTTCAAGACAATTTCTAAATCATTATTATCTTCCAGAACCTCTTTTATAGCGCCAATATCAGGATGTGGACCATCGGACAACACCAATAACTTCTTTCTCGAATCAATGACTTCAACGCCGAATATTTCAGAATTATTAGCTGTATTTCGCTCCTTGTTCAAAGGAGACAAGGTCAAATTATAATATTGCATTCCCGTTTTTTCACTGGTCAAATTGAATGCAATTCGCTTACTAAAGGAAGGTTTATCGATAGCAACATTTTGATTATACACTACCTCTCCCTTTGAATTCTTTAAAACCAATTTACAGGTTTCACCTTGTAATCCTTTAGCATTTACAACTAATGAAACGGGAAAATCGTTTCCTAGAAATGAATATTCGTTGTACCTCAATGCATCCAACTTTAAATCTGGATATTGGATGCTATCCCCCACCCCTAAAGTGAAAATTGGAAATTTGAATTGCTCAGCAATGTGTTTTGGATCGTAACCATCATTGCTAATTCCATCGGTAATTAATAACATACCAGCAATGGGCTCTTGATAATACTGTTGCTTTACAGAAGAAAGTGTCTTATAAATATTTGTTGATTTTCCTTCAAACCCTAAGTTTAAAGAATCTTGTATATCTGAAGAAAACTGATGTGTAAAGACCTTAAAATTGGACTGAATTTTTTGTTCCAGGTCCGAAATTTTAGAAGAAAGACTTTTAACCAATACCGAATCATCATGCTGAAGCATGGAAGCCGAATTGTCGGCAAGAATTAATAAGCCAGGCTTCTCTAACTCAACCTTATTCTGAACCATAAAGGGCTCAATGAATAGTGTTAGTAAAATAAAAAAAATGAAGAAACGAATTACACCAAGGACTAGCTTCAACCAGGAAGGTCCATTTAGGTTTTTCTCTCTTAAATATAATAGGCCTGAAAAAAACATGGCTATGCCTCCAAAAAGTAAGAGCCATAACCATGTTTGATTGGATTGAAATATAATAGGATCCATTAATTAATATGGATTGCGACTTTTTTTAGTTATTGATATAAAGATAGCAATCAATTCGGATGCTTCACTCATCAATTCATCAACATCGAATTCATTTACAATATTCAAGTCTATCAACATGTCGAACCAATAAATACATTCATCCGCATCATTGATTATTCTACGTAGTTTATCCTTGAAATCGTTGTTATTACGACCTTTGAATGCAAGCCTGGCCATCAATCCTATATTGCTACTCTTAGAGAACAATTTGGATCTTATATCCTGGGCTTCTTGCGTTTCAGGTAGCGTCCTACAAAAATTCACTACGCTCAATGAGTATTGGTAGGTTCTATCCTTTAGATCACCTGTTTTATTCAATTCATCCATAATGTATCTTTGCTTAGGTTAACATACCTCCACATACATTTACCACTTGACCTGTAACATATGTAGATAAATCTGATGCTAAGAATAAAGTAACGTTAGCTACGTCTTCCGGAGTTCCTCCCCTTTTTAAAGGAATAGATTCTCTCCATTGGCTTACCGTATCAGGGTTCAACTTTTCAGTCATTTCAGTTTCAATAAAACCAGGAGCGATTGCATTACAACGTATGTTTCTAGAACCTAATTCCAGTGCGATTGATTTCGAAAACCCAATAGCTCCCGCTTTAGATGCAGCATAGTTTGCTTGACCAGCATTTCCTTTAACACCAACAACCGAACTAATATTTACAATAGACCCTTGTCTTTGCTTCAACATAGTACGTTGTACTGCTTTTGTCATGTTGAAAATAGATTTAAGGTTTACTTCCATTACACGGTCATAATCCTCTTCGGTCATACGCATTAGTAAGTTATCCTTAGTAATACCAGCATTGTTAACTAGTATATCGATCTTACCACCTAACTTATCAAGTGCTACCTTAATTAATTCTTGTGCTTGTTCAAAATCTGAAGCATCAGAACGAACTGCAAAAGCCTCCACACCGTACGATTTTAAGTGATCTTCTAGTGCTTTTGCCTTTTCTTCAGACGATAAATATGTAAAAACGATGTTCGCACCGTTCTCAGCAAATTTTTCAGCAATCCCTTTACCAATCCCTCTTGTAGCACCAGTAATTATGGCTGTTTTACCTGATAATAATTTCATTGTTTAATCTCTTTGTATAAATCGTTTCTGCCCTTTAAAGACAATCACGAATTTTGTTCTTTGTTCTTACCTAATTCAAGGGTGCAAAATTAATTGATCTAGCTCAATTCAGCACCTTACTTTACTCAGTTAAATACTGAACCTTATAAAAATTCCCTTTTAGGACTGTAGAATCTGTCGATAATAAATTAAAAAATCCACTAATGGTTAATTCTTCTGGATCCATCTCTGTTAAGAAGACGAAACCCTCAGGATATTCACGAAAATCCCCCGTTTCAAATAAATCAGATATTAGTTTTGTATCTTGTTTAAAGGCAGGAATCCCCATTGCTGAGTATGTAGCTTCCTGTAATATTCCTTTGTCAAATTCGAGATTAAAATCAGTTAACTTTTCCGTTAACTTCATGATAAACTCCGATTTTAATGGAAAACCTACCGAATCAAAATCCGTATAAAACCCATTTAACGTAAGTTCATGCTTTGAGTTTGTTTCAGAATAATCTACATTAAAACTATCCATAGACAATGGCCTCCCATCCAATTTTAATTGAACATTACCATCCAAATCGGTTACACTTTCAGTTTCTTCTTTACATGAATATATACTCACTCCTACTAAAAAGGAGAAAAAGAGTCTAATCATTGTTCTCATCAATACATCTATTTTAATGTAAATATATAAAAAAGGGGTTGATTTACGTTGATATCCTTCTAAAATAAAAAAAGCGCTGAATCCTAATGTATTCAGCGCTTTAAGTAATTCTAAAAGCTTATTTTAACATTGCCTCCAAATGTTCAATGTATTGCATTGCTGTCATACGTTGATAAGAAGTTCTACCATAAACCGTTTTATTATGATCCATCATAATTACCGTTGGATACCCCCTAACTCCCATATCTCTGGCAAGTTGTGTCATTTGTGGTGTAATTTTACTTCTATCTCTTCTTGGAAAATCTAATTCCAACATGATGTAATTTTTATTTACATGCTCGATAAATTCTGGTTTATCCATTATTTCACGAACTAGTTTCTTACACCATCCACACCATTCTTTACCAGTAAAAAATGCAAAAACAGGCTTATCTTTTTTCTTCGATAATTTTAAGGCTTTATCTATATCAGTTACCCATTTAATTCCTTTTGACTTACCATCTTCCTCAGAACTTTCAGTAACTTTTTCAATTTTAACATCAGCAGTTCTTACCTCTGTTCCCTCATCTGATTTTGATGAAGAACTACACGCAATAATACTAATGGCTAAAACAGCTATAAATCCAATTCTCTTCATTTCGTTATTTTTTTCAAATTTAGTTATTCTTTTTAAACAAAAGATCAAAACAAATATATTGATAATCTTAATTGACACGATTTAACAATACCCGTAAGGTACTCTATTTATTTAAACCTTTTGTCGGACATATGACCTATCGAGCAATATAGTTTTTTTTAGACCAAATGAAGTAAATATCCCAAAAAGGATGCCGCTATTACCAGCCACAGGCTCCCTAACTTTTTTGGCCCAAAAGTAAAGAGCAGTCCAAAAGCACATAATACCAAGCTTCTCCAATCTACTAAGGTATCCTTCCCCATTGAAACAAGTACACTCAACATGATCGCTACAGCCGAAATATTAACCGTATCTAAAAAGAAGGAAAGGCGTTTAGATTCACGCAATTTCTTTACCAAAGGATTCAAAATAAAAACAAAAACAAAAGACGGTAAGAAAATACCGATACTTGCTGCTATTGCCCCACCGATACCATTTAACTGATAACCTATAAATGTTGCTGTAGATAGTACTGGACCAGGAGTAAGTTGACCTATTGCAATAGCATCTATCAAGTCTTGTCTTGACATTAAGGCCTTTGTAACCAATTCGGCATCTAAATAGGCAAATAATACATATCCACTGCCGTACAAAATAGAACCTACTTTCAAAAATATCCAGAAAATCTTTAAAGATGTAACATTCCCTATAATAGCGGTAACACCAGGTATTGCCACCAATGGACTTAAACTACCTAAGTTTTCTTTTGATCTAATAGAATAATATATCAAACTAAATACTCCTGCAATAACCAATGCCATGACTTCATTTACTCCAAGTAAAGAGGCGATCAACACAAGTGCTCCAATGATCGCCAATTCAGTAGTCTTTAAAGCCTTTTTTCCCAATTTTAAAATAGCTCCAGCGATAATGGCCAATACAGCAGGCTTTATTCCATATAGAAAGGGTTTCACTGTTGGTAAACTACCATATTCTACATATAAGTAAGCCATCAATCCAGTAATAACCAATGCAGGAAAAATAAAACATAATCCAGCAACAATTAATCCTTTCCATCCGGCCTTAACATAACCACAATGCATGGTCATCTCGGTACTGTTTGGACCAGGTATAAGATTAGTAGCACCTACCAAATCTAAAAAATGCTGACGATCCATCCATTTCCGTTTCTCCACCACCTCTTGCTCCATCATAGCAATATGCGCTGCAGGCCCACCAAATGCAACTGCACCCAGTTTAAAAAAAAGTATTGCCACTTCTTTTAATGCACTCATAAGATCTAATTAAAATTAAAAAGCCATTCATTGAATCAATGGATGGCTTTTTTGCTTTTAGTGTGTAATTATATTCTTTTCAATTGCTGCTTAAACATTTTAATTTGGTCAGCTAACATATTCTTCTTGTCCATTTTTTTAGCTTCATTCAGCAAACGAGTAGCTTCTGGTTTTTTCCTTCTACTCATTGCTACACCTGCAAGACTCAATTTGATCATAGCAGTATCTTGTTCTGAACGCATTCCAATTTGCAATGCTTTTTTGAAATGCTTTTCTGCTTTATTCAAATTAGTTTGCGAATCCAGATTACCCAACAAGAAATGATAATAAGCCTGTTGCGTTTTAATCAACTTCTCAGGTGCTTTAATTTTATCTAAAGAAGCTCTGGCCTTTACTAAATCATTTTTCTTCATTTGGTACAAGCAAACCATCATTCTCTCATTAAAGAAGATCAAAAAGATAGGTATAGCTGTCAATAACAGTAAGAATATACCATTACCAATACTTCCTTCTACAAACTGCCAAATACACAATCCTAATAATGCGATTGCTCCTACTATTTTAATTTCTCTATTGTACATTTTCTTTTGATAAATGATTTGCGGCAAATTTAAATAAAGCATTTTGATAGAACAAATGAAAGATGAGCTTTCATCTAAACAAAAAAGGCTTTTAAGTGAACACTTAAAAGCCTTTTAAATTCGTACTAAGTACAGCTTACAAGCCTAATTTCTTAGTCATTTTCTTTGTCAAAGCATCTTTATGAACTAAGATATCCATAGTCTTATACTTTACAAAAGCTTCAGAAGCGTAGAAATACCCATCACAGTCATTGTTTTTAACTCCCCAAGAATTCTTTACGATATAATATTTAGTATCGTTTTGATCCTTAACAATTCCAGTAATATGCATTCCATGATCATCGGTAGTCTGGTAATTATCGAATGCTTTCTGACGCATTTCTTGCGTAATAACCATTTCTTCCTGAGGAGCATCAAATGCGTTACTTACTTTTTCTGCACCAGCATCAGAGAAGTTCTTATTATCTCTACCTTTCTTAGTTACTTCTACTCCTTCTCCTGGAACAATTGCCAAACCATCACGGAAAGAGAATCCTTTCTCAGATACATCTGAAGCCCAGGCAAAAGTAAATTCGCTATCGATAGCATCGTCCATTATAGACATCATTTCATCCATAGGAACATTGTATACCTCACCATAAGCCCAGTTATCTGGTACTTCCATAACGAATGCATCATAGAAGTCATGGTGTGTAAATGAAGCAATTCCAATATAATCAGATGGAACTAAACCAAGTGACTTTTGGAATGACTTAGGAGTATATGTTTTACCATTGTATTCAAACTCAGCTGGAGTTGATCCAAAATAAGCATCTAGGATTCCATTAATAGCTGCTGTCCAATTGGTAGTTAATTTCTTGTTTTTGATAATAGCATCTAAACTAGACTTTAGAATACCTTCCAATTCGTTGTGATTTCTTTTACCACCTTCACCAATTGGCATATCGTGATACATACTCTCTGGTACAATACCATATTTTTCAATTACATGAGGTACATCGTGAAAAGCTCCACCTTCACCGAAGTTTACTGTTCCATGCATACGCACATACTGAACTGCCTTTTCAAAATAGGTATGACGAACGATCCACATCTCTGAAAGAACATGTTCTCCCTTCCCCAATCTCATGATTTCAGACTCGAAGTAAGATAAAGCTGAAAAGCTCCAGCAAGTACCTGTTCTACCTTGACTCTGTACCGGTGTTGCATCTAAACTTTTTACTACAGTAAACTCATAGCCACCATCTTCACGGTTATTAAATGTTTCCTGTGCCATAGTTGGCATAGCAGCTAAAAGTCCTGCACCTAACATTACTTTAGTCCAAATTCTATTCTTTTCCATCGTATATTTTTTTCGCTGAGCCAATTTATAAAAATTAACCTAAATTATTTAACACTTTCGGAGTAAAGCATGTTAAAAAAAACTAACAGAAGCTTCTTTGAGGAAATAAAACCCAAAATAATCATTGAGTTTCTATTCTATCAATTTTTTAACCCCTCTCTATCATAGCTTTAAAATCCTGTTCGGAAATTATTTCTATCCCAAATTTTTCTGCTTTTTCTCGCTTACTCGGCCCCATTTTATCTCCAGCTATTAAAAAACTTGTCTTTTTTGACAAGGAAGAAGTATTCTTCCCTCCATACTGTTCTATTGCAGCTTTTAACTCATCTCTACTAAATAGAGTAAAGACACCCGATACAACAAAGCTTTTACCATTTAATATATCCACTACTTCTATATCCGAGGCTTCTCGTTCAAACTGAAGTCCAAAATTCTTTAAAGACTCAATATTTGCTTTATTGGTTTCATCCTCAAAAAAGGAAATTATACTTTGAGCAATACGATCACCTATTTCTTCTACTGCTATTAACTGTTCAAAACTTTGCTTTTCTAATTCATCAATGGAAACAAATTCCTTTGCCAGTTTCTTTGCCACAGTACTACCAACAAATCGAATTCCTAGCGAGAACAATACTCTTTCAAAAGGTATGTTTTTACTTTCCTCCAGACCTAGAAGAATTTTTTCAACCGATTTTTCTGCCATTCTATCCAAAGGCAATAAATCATTGTTTGTTAATTTATATAAATCAGCATAGTTTAAAATCAATCCATTTTCAAACATCAGATCGATAGTTTCTGAACCAATCCCCATTATATTCATGGCTTTCCTGGAAATAAAATGCTCTATTTTACCTTTTATTTGTGGAGGACATCCCATTTCATTAGGACAATAATGATTGGCCTCACCTTCCTTTTGAATAAGTTTAGTTTCACATTCAGGACAGTTATCAATAAAGGCTACTCTTTCAGCAAGCTTTGGTCTTTTCTCTTTGACAACTCCAGTGATTTTTGGAATAATCTCCCCTCCTTTCTCAACCCAAACTGTATCGCTAAGGAATAAATCCAATTGCTCTATTATCTGTTTATTGTGTAGGGAAGCTCGTTTTACAATAGTTCCAGCCAACTCTACGGGCTTTAAATTAGCCACTGGAGTGATAGCACCTGTTCTTCCAACCTGATATGTCACAGCCTCCAGTATGGTGGATTGTCGTTCAGCAGGAAACTTATAGGAGATGGCCCAACGAGGTGATTTTGCAGTATTCCCAAGTTCTTCCTGAAAATCTAAATCATCCACTTTAATTACTATCCCATCTATTTCGAAAGGAAGATGATGTCTTTCTTCTTCCCATTTATTAATAAATGCCCACAACTCATTTACATTCTCGCAACGCTCAATATAAGGAGGCACCTTAAAACCCCAGGATCTGGCTTTTTCCAAAGAATCAAAATGTGAATCGGACAATCTATTTTCTGCGTTTACCCCGTATAAGTAGCAATCCAAAGGCCTACTAGCCACAATCGCACTGTTTTGCATCTTCAAGGTTCCGGAAGCCGAATTTCTAGGATTAGAAAAGGGCTCATATCCAGCCTCCATTCTTGCTTTATTCAATTTTTCAAATCCTTTCAATGGCATAAAAACCTCTCCCCTAATTTCGAAATATTCCGGATAATTATCTCCTTGAAGTTTCAAAGGTATACTTGAAATGGTTTTAACATTATTGGTGATATCATCCCCTGCAACACCATCTCCACGAGTAAGTGCAAAAGATAGTTCTCCACGCTCATACGTCAAGCTTATGGCAGCACCGTCATACTTTAACTCACATACATAACTAAACTTTTGATCACCCAGCATTTTTCTAACTCGCGTATCAAAATCCGTTATTTCATCTTGAGAATAGGTATTACCTAAGGATAACATAGGGAACCTATGCTTTCTATTGTCAAAAGATTTTGTCACACTACCACCAACCCGTTGTGTTGGTGAATTAGCATCAAGGAATTCTGGAAAATTCTTTTCTAACTCTTGCAGTTCCATTAATTTCTTATCAAAATCAAAATCACTAATTAGCGGATTGTCTAATACATAATACCTGTGATTATGTATTCTCAATTCTTCCGACAGTTGATCAATTTTTGCTTTAGCTTCTAACTTATTCATTTCCCTATACTAATTCCTTTTCCAATTTCTTTAAGTCGACCTCACATAAGCTCGAGTATTTCAAGTCTGCTAAGTCAAATCCCTTGGCAGTTTGATTATACCAATTAGGCACAATACAAACCTTCATTTTCGCTGCTTTTGCTGCCACCATACCATGAATAGAGTCCTCGAATACCCAAGTTGAAAAAGGATCTCCTTTCAAATCCGATATTGCCTTTAAAAAAACTTCAGGATGAGGTTTCCCAAATGAACAAAATTCAGCTGAATATAATCCATTGAGATAAGGTCTTAATTCAAATTTATCAACAAAGACCTCAATCAAGTATAAATAAGAAGAAGAAACAATTGCAGTTTTCCAACCGGCCTTACTGGCGTTCTTCACTAAGTCTATTGCGCCATCTAAAACTTTTCCTTCAACTTGGATTAAACTTGCAACTTCTTCTATTATTTCTTGAACTATCTTTTCTACTTCTAGAGATTTCTTTCCAAACTTCTTAAACCAATAAAGGACAACCTCATCAATTCTCGAGCCCATCACCTCATCACACATCTTCTCCGTTAGAGGAATTCCATATTTATTAAAAACATTCACCTCGGCACGACGCCATAATGGTTCACTATCTAATAGTAATCCATCCATGTCAAATAGACAAGTTTTGTTCATTCTTAAGATTTCGAGTTGGATTTGGCATAAAAATAATTTTTTTGTTTTATATCTTCGAGACAATAAAATTATATTTACAAAAAAAACACATGAAAATCATACCTATCAATACCGGTTATTTCAAATTGGATGGAGGAGCAATGTTTGGTGTTGTTCCCAAATCACTATGGCAAAGAACCAATCCTGCAGATGAAAGCAATTTATGTTCCTGGGCTATGCGTTGTCTTTTAATAGACACAGGAGAAAGAGTAATTCTTATTGATAATGGTATTGGTGATAAACAAAGTGATAGATTTTTCAGCCATTATTATTTACATGGTGACGATTCTCTATTAAAATCTTTAGCAAGCAATGGATATCATCCAGATGATATTACGGATATGTTTTTGACTCACCTTCATTTTGACCACTGCGGTGGTGGTGTAGTTCGAAAAGGGGATGGATTTGAGATGGTTTTCAAAAATGCAACCTATTGGACAAATAAGGCACATTGGAAATGGGCAACGGAGCCTAATCCAAGAGAAAAAGCCTCTTTCCTTAAGGAAAATCTTTTACCAATGCTAGATAGTGGTCAATTGAAGTACATAGATGAAGAAGGAGAATTATTCCCCGACTTCCATATCCGTTTTTATTCTGGACATACGGATGCTCAAATGATTCCATTTATAAAATACAAAGGTAAAACCATAGTTTTCGTCGCAGATCTACTTCCCAGCTCTGGTCATATTCCACTGGCTTATGTTATGGGATATGATACAAGACCTTTAATTACATTGAAGGAGAAAAAGGAATTCCTTGATGAAGCGGCTGAAAATGACTATATTTTGTTCTTGGAACACGATAATTACAATGAATGTTGTACTGTAACTATGACCGAAAAAGGGGTACGACTAAAAGAGGCTAAAAGTCTCCAAGAATTTTTCTAGACATGAGTATACAAAAACCTATCACCCTTGACAAACTAGTACGCTGGATAATCACAACTCTTGTTGTATTAGGACTTTTTTGGATGACTAAAAGATTATCTAGCGTTTTAATCCCTTTTGTCCTGGCTCTATTTTTTGCTTATTATATAAACCCTTTGGTCTTATTTTTTCAGCAAAAACTAAAATTTAAAAAACGAGGACTATCCATCTTTTCTGCCCTGTTTTGTATTACACTTTTCTTTACAGGACTGTGGTCATTGATATCCCCCTTAGTAAATAAAGAAATTCACAGAGCATCAATTCTTATAAAACGATTTTATTCTGATAACATTTCTGACTATGATCATTTACCAGATGTGGTTACTGATTTCACAGAAAAATATGTTCAGAATCAGAATTTCAAAGAGTTATTAGGCTCACTGGACTTAGCCACTATTGCAGACAATATTGCTAATCAATTTAGTTCTATTCTGGGCGGCTCCATAAATTTGCTGCTTAGTATATTAGGCTTATTTATCATTTTACTGTATACCATTTTCATTCTTACAGATTATGAAAAGATTAGATATGGATGGTCAGAATTGATCCCTATAAAATACAGGCGACAATCTGTAGAATTGGTAAAAGGATTTCAAGAGGGCCTGGATAGCTATTTTAGAGCACAAGCAGTTGTTGCATTAATTGTCGGAATATTATTCTCGATCGGTTTCTATATTATTGGATTACCATTAGCCATTTTCCTAGGCTTATTTGTTGGCTTACTTAATATGATACCCTATCTGCAGATAATTGGTTTTATTCCTGCCCTATTTTGCATCTTGCTTAAAACCATGGAAACTGGTGAAAATTTCTGGTGGATTACACTGTTAACTGCCTTAGTATTTATTGTAGTTCAACTAATACAAGAGAGTATTCTTATTCCAAAGATCATGGGAAAGGTTACTGGCTTAAAACCTGCAGTTATCATACTATCTCTTTCCATTTGGGGTTCGCTTCTAGGGATATTAGGGATGCTTATAGCTTTACCAGCAACAGCGTTAATACTTTCCTATTACCGTGCCTTCATTCAAAAGGATGAAAATCAATTTTATGAAGATCGGAAGGAATAACTCTGCAATTGTATCAAGTATTCATTCAAATCTATAAATTATGGGTGGTATTATTATGGCTATTACTGTCGGAGGTCTGGCTGGTTGGTTGGCTGGTAAAATCATGAAAACCAAGTCTGGAATTCTTTACAATATCCTGCTAGGAGTAGTTGGAGGCTTTGTTGGGAATTTCGTACTTGAAATAATTGGTTTATCTTCACACGGAATTTTGGGGAATATTGTATCTGCAACTTTAGGTGCAAGTCTTCTAATTTATATTGGCAGGAATCTAAAGAAAGATTAGATCCTACACTTATCAAACGATTATCAAATAAGCTAACTATAAAAAGCAAAATCAAGCATTATGCAAAAATTCTCTCTAAAATTTTTGACACTGTTTTGCGTCTCTCAAGTAATGGCCCAATCCCCGGGGGACACAATCGTTGTTGAATCATTTAACTATTCTCAAACCTATGGAATAAATCAATGGTCACCTGGTATTCGAGATACCATGATCGATTTTCCGGACAATGATAACATTAGCTATGAGAAAATCCTCATGCTTTATAATATCCGTTGTAAGGACGGAAATGTATCACCGGGAATAAGCGGCCAAACAGACATTGGTTGCGGAGAATGGGATGCATCCTGTAATACTTACATTACAGATTCTACAAGAGTTGATTCAGTAATAAGTTTTATTAGCTCCCACCAGATTTCAGGATTTTCCGGAACGGATTTCGATTATTCCTCAAACCCTATATTCGACTATTACAGGTATATAGAACAGGGTGTAGAACTTGACAGTATTATTTCAGAAACCAGCTCTATCATTGGTTCCGGGAACTTAGCTTTAAGTCATCCATTGAATGTTTCAGACTACAACGGTAAATCACAATACTTATATACTGCTGCTGAATTGGTTTCCGCAGGATTAACTGCTGGAGATATTGATGCAATTAGCCTGAATGTTTTAAATAGTCTGGATACTGCAAATTTTTTCAGACTGCGTATCAAAGAAACGACAGATACTTTATTATCTACTGAAAACGTTCAACTGAATGGATTCACAGAAGTATATTTTCATTCAACAGAATTTAGTACCGGAAATCAAAGAATCCAATTCCATACACCATTTAATTGGGACGGAACTTCCAATTTAATTCTGGAATTTTCATTTACCAACGAATCAGGATCGGGTAATCTTGAAATTGAAGGAGAAGACAGTCAGCTAGATTATGGACTTTACAGCTCCGGAGACAGAACTAACTTTTTCAACGGATCTAACTATATAGAATCGAACAATTATAAAGGAATCTCTGGCAGTACAAACAGAACCATTGAGGCCTGGATCAAAACAGAAGGTACTAATAGTGAAATAGTAAGTTGGGGAGTAAATAACTCCTCTCAAAAATGGGTATTTAACATCAATAATGACGGAGTCATTCTCGTGGAGATTTGGGGTGGCGATGTTATTGGAACTACTCCAGTTAATGATGGAGAATGGCATCATGTTTCTTGTGTATTGAATGGATCAAATATTAACCAAACGACCCTTTATGTCGATGGTGTTGAGGAAGTTCTTTCAACCGTTGGAAATTGGGCAGTTAATACAAATACCATTTCGGGAATAAACATGCGTACCAGCAGAGGGGTAAATAACCGCTATTTCGATGGGAATATTGATGAAGTCCGTGTTTGGAGCGAAGCTTTAACGGAACAGGAAATAAAAGAATGGATGTATAAAAGCCTGGATGCAAGTCATCCAAAGTACAATAATCTGGAAAGCTACTATCAGCTTAATGAAGGTACAGGAAACGCAATTATTGATTCCTCTTCACATGCCAGACATGCCACTGTTCAAAATGGAGCCATTTGGAAAAAAATCCAGGGGGTGAATCTGTTTAAAGAATTCAATCTCACCCAGGAGAGACCAAATATTTCCTTCCTCCAAGGAAACTACAATCTTTCCATAACTCAAGACACTGTTTATGATGCTGTCCTTCAAGCAGCAACATATGTTGTTGAAAGAGAAATAATTCCACAGTACGGAACCATGAAGAACGACAGTATTCATATTGTGAGTGAAAACTATTACTGGCAACCTGGATATAGTTATAACTTCAACGAAAATGGTATCGCCTATGATTCCACTCAAATAAACGCTGATGGTACTATAAGCCCTACGGAATTCACCTATTATAAAAGATATCCTTCTAAATATGAAATCATGTCTTTTGTAACACCTTATGGGATTAATTTGGATCTTGGTCTAAATGGAAAAACATGGGTATTCGATATGACGGATTATGCACCCCTTCTGAAAGGCACTAAACGAATGACTGTAGAAAGAGGAGGACAATGGATGGAAGATATGGACATTCGATTCCTTTACATTGTGGGAACTCCACCTAGAGAAGTATTAGACGTCCAACAATTGTGGAAACCGGATGGAGGATATATGTCATTCTCAAATATCCTGGCTGATAGGGTTTTCGAACCAAGAGATATAATGATGAACCCATTGGCTACATCGTTTAAGATAAGGTCTACTATTACAGGGCATGGCCAGGATGGTGAATTTATCCCAAGAGAGCATTACTTGGATATCGATGGTGTTTCAGATGAATTTTCATGGATGGTTTGGAAAGACTGTGATGAAAACCCTGTTTACCCACAAGGAGGAACCTGGATTTATGACCGAGCGGGATGGTGTCCTGGTATGCCTTCTGATCTAGCAGAACATGACATTACAGATTTCGTTACTCCAGGTCAAATTTCAACTATCGATTACGGTCTTATGGCTGCAAGTGGAGCCTCTAATTATATTATAAATAACCAATTGGTAAGTTATGGTGATATTAACTTCAACCTGGATGTTGCGGTAAAGGGTGTATCTGCACCAACGAACCGTGTGGAATATGCACGCACAAATTCAATTTGTGCAGATCCAAAGGTTATTATTCAGAATACAGGGTCAACCAAATTGACAAGTCTTACCATTGAATATTGGATCAATAATGCTTCAAGCAAAGAAACGTTCAACTGGATAGGTAATTTAGACTTTTTGGAAACTAAAGAAGTAACCTTACCGGCAAATGCAGTTTGGGATGCAGTTACCGAATCAGGAAATGTTTTCCATGTAGAAGTTAAAAATCCAAATGGTGGAACAGATGAATACAGCTACAACAATGTATACAATTCTGAGTTCAACATTCCGGATGTAGTTCCTGCTAATTTCTATATCCGCTTCAG
>MAAC01018669.1_pt1 | contig 24877 bp, 22 predicted proteins | sample 1115981 | NCBI WGS metagenome assembly MAAC01 (sample SAMN04961126, study PRJNA320927) | seawater metagenome | isolation source: sample BD02T64 sea water enriched with oil for 64 days | place: USA:Gulf of Mexico | collected 2013-07-27
CTTAATACTACCCGCACGAGCAGTACCAGTTCCTTTTTGCTTCTTAATCTTACGAGTACTTCCCGCGATTTCGCCTCTCTCTTTAGATTTGTGTGTACCTTGACGTTGGTTGGCCAAGTGTAGTTTCACATCTAAATAGAAAGCATGTTCGTTCAGCTCAACAGCAAATATGCTATCGCTTAACTCCACCTTTTTACTGGTTTCTTTTCCTTTAGTATCGAATAAAGCTACTTTCATTATTTCTCAACTATTACGTACGAACCATTTGATCCAGGTATAGCACCTTTAACAATTAGTACATTGTTTTCTTTATCTACCTTCAAAATTTGAAGATTCAGTATCTTAACCTTTTCATTTCCCATTTGACCTGCCATACGCATTCCTTTGAATACTCGTGCAGGGTACGATGCAGCTCCAATAGAACCTGGCGCACGTAAACGATTATGTTGACCGTGGGTTGCTTGTCCAACACCAGCGAAACCGTGACGTTTTACAACTCCTTGAAATCCTTTACCTTTAGAGGTTCCAGATACATCAACAAATTCTCCTTCTTCAAATACATCCACTAAGATTTCATCGCCTAATTTAAGTTTCGATTCGAAACCTTTAAATTCTGCTAATTTACTTTTTGGAGTTGTTCCAGCCTTCTTGAAATGCCCTTTAAGAGCATTCGGGGTGCTTTTATCTCTTGCTTCACCGAATCCTAATTGAACAGCTACATAACCGTCAACTTCTTCCGTACGAACTTGAGTCACCACACATGGGCCAGCTTCAATTACCGTACAAGGTATATTCTTACCATCTTCATTGAAGATGCTAGTCATACCTAGTTTTTTACCTATAATTCCTGACATGGTAATAATTAAACTTTAATTTCTACTTCTACACCACTTGGTAATTCTAATTTCATCAGCGCGTCTACTGTTTTAGACGATGATGAATATATATCAAGCAATCTCTTGTGGTCATTTAATTGAAATTGCTCTCTTGATTTCTTATTCACGTGAGGTGACTTAAGAACCGTGAAAATTTTACGGTGCGTTGGTAATGGAATTGGTCCATTAACTACTGCACCTGTTGACTTTACAGTCTTTACTATTTTTTCAGCTGACTTATCCACCAAATTATGGTCGTAAGACTTTAGTTTAATTCTAATCTTTTGAGCCATGATATTAGTTTTTTCCTTTTACGTTTTCAATAATTTTTTCTGCAACATTTCTCGGAACATCATCATAATGTGAGAATTCCATGGTAGAAGAAGCTCTACCTGAAGAAATGGTACGTAATGTGGTTACATAACCGAACATTTCTGACAAGGGCACTTTTGCATTAATAACCTGAGCTCCATTTCTAGAATCCATTCCATCAACTTGACCACGTCTTCTGTTCAAATCACCAACAATATCCCCCATATTAGCTTCAGGAGTAACAACCTCAAGCTTCATGATCGGCTCCAGAATTTTTGCTCCTGCTTTTGGGAAAGCATGTTTATATCCAAGTTTACCAGCTATTTCAAAAGATAACGCATCTGAATCTACCGGGTGAAAAGACCCATCTAGAATAGTTACTTTTAAACTTTCAACTTCATAACCAGCGAGAATACCATTTTTCATTGCTGCTTTAAATCCCTTTTCAATAGAAGGAACAAATTCTTTTGGAATATGCCCACCCTTTACAGAGTTTACGAATTCCAGTCCAGCTGCACCATCCTCACGAGGACCCATTTTAAAGACTACATCAGCAAACTTACCACGTCCACCAGATTGTTTCTTATACGTTTCTCTATGCTCAGTTTCCCCAACAATAGCTTCTTTATAAGCAACCTGAGGAGCACCTTCGTTTACCTCAACATTAAATTCTCTTTTTAAACGATCCACCAAAATCTCGAGGTGTAATTCACCCATTCCTGAAATTACAGTTTGACCAGAATCTTCATCTGTTCGAACTTGGAAGGTCGGATCCTCTTCCGCCAATTTCCCAAGACCTACACCTAATTTATCTAAATCAGCTTGTGTCTTTGGTTCAATAGCGATACCGATTACCGGTTCAGGAAATGACATCGACTCTAATACGATTGGATGTTTTTCATCACACAATGTATCTCCAGTACGAATATCTTTAAATCCAACAGCAGCACCAATATCACCCGCTTCTAATCGCTCGATAGAATTTTGCTTATTGGAGTGCATTTGAAACAAACGTGAAATACGCTCTTTCTTACCGGTACGCATATTCTTCACATAAGAACCCGCCTTAATCACTCCCGAATAGTTTCTAATAAAACATAAACGACCAACAAATGGATCCGTTGCAATTTTAAATGCCAATGCAGCCATAGGCTCATCTATGGTTGGTTGACGAACCTCAGTTTCTTCTGTATCTGGATTGAAACCTTCTGCTTGTCCATTATCTAATGGAGAGGGCAAGAAAGCCATCACCGCATCCAATACTGTTTGTACTCCCTTATTCTTAAAGGCAGAACCACATAACATCGGAGTAATCTCCATTGCAATTGTAGCCTTTCTAACAGCAGTGTAAATTTCTTCTTTTGTAATTGATGCAGGATCTTCAAAGAATTTCTCCATCAATTCATCATCTGTTTCAGCAACTGCTTCAATCAAGTGATTCCTCCATTGCTGGGCTTCTTCCAATAACTCGGAAGGAACTTCTTCCTCCTTATACGTCATTCCTTTATCCTCATCATTCCAGATAATAGACTTCATAGTTGTTAAATCAACAACACCTACGAATTCAGTTTCTGAACCAATTGGAATTTGCAAAGGAATAGGACGCGCACCTAATCTTTCTTTAATTTCTTTAATCACATTAAAGAAATCAGCACCCATACGATCCATTTTGTTAATGAATCCAATACGAGGCACATTATATTTATCTGACTGTCTCCAAACCGTTTCTGATTGCGGCTCCACACCAGACGATGCACAAAACAATGCAATTGCACCATCCAACACACGCAACGAACGCTCTACCTCAACGGTAAAATCAACGTGACCAGGAGTATCAATAATATTTACTTTATACTCTTCAGAACCATCAATTGGCTCACCCTGAATAGTTGGATACTTCCAAGACGTAGTAGTTGCAGCAGAAGTAATAGTAATACCTCTTTCCTGCTCTTGCTCCATCCAATCCATGGTTGCGGCACCATCATGCACCTCACCAATTTTATGACTTAACCCAGTATAATATAGGATACGCTCCGTTGTCGTTGTTTTACCAGCATCAACGTGGGCCATAATCCCAATATTTCTTGTGTATTTAAGATCTCTACTTGCCATCTTTTAGAATCTAAAGTGCGAGAATGCTTTATTCGCTTCCGCCATACGATGCGTGTCTTCTTTCTTTTTGAAAGCTCCACCTTCTTCGTTCGCAGCTGCTAAAATCTCATCAGCAAGTTTACGGCCCATAGATTTACCATTACGCTTTCTAGCGAAACTGATCATCCATTTCATTGCCATTGAATCTTTTCTTTCTTTCCGAACTGGTTGAGGTATCTGGAATGTAGCACCACCAACTCTTCTAGACTTCACTTCCACTCCGGGAGTAATGTTTACAAGTGCTTTATGGAAAGTTGCTAGTGATCCTTCTTCCTCAGCCTTTTCAGCCACCATATCCATCGCTTCATAAAAAACGCGATATGCAGTACTCTTTTTTCCGCTTAACATGAGGTTATTTACAAACTTCGCTACCACTTTGTCGTTAAACTTTGGGTCCGGAGTCAGTATCCTCTCTTTAGCTCTACCTTTTCTCATAGTTCTTTAATTTCGAAGAATTACTTCTTCTTTGGTCTTTTAGTTCCGTATTTTGAACGTCTTTGCGTACGTCCCTCTACCCCAGCAGTATCAAGCGCCCCACGAACGATGTGGTAACGAACACCAGGTAAATCTTTAACTCTCCCACCCCTTATAAGAACGATTGAATGCTCTTGTAAGTTATGGCCTTCGCCTCCGATATAAGCATTAACCTCATTTCCGTTGGTCAATCTTACCCTAGCAACTTTTCTCATTGCTGAATTAGGTTTCTTTGGAGTTGTAGTGTAAACTCTCACACATACACCTCTTCGTTGAGGACAACTGTTAAGTGCAGCAGATTTACTTTGCTTCACTTTTTTAGTTCGTCCTTTTCTAACTAATTGCTGAATAGTTGGCATATATTACTATCAAATGTTGATTTATTATAATTCAGTCCCTTTTAAGGGGCTGCAAATGTACGTGATTAATCGGTAAAAACAACACCGCCATTTAATTTTTATTCAATTAATTGACAATAACTTAGAAAAGTTATGAAGGGCTTGTCGATTTCTTTTTCAAAAGGAACGTTAATCCTTCGCACTAGGTTGTTCACAGGAGTTTACATTTGCAGCATGGAATTTTTAAAAGAACTAAATGAAGCCCAAAGAGCAGCAGTAATTAACACGGAAGGACCATCTATGATTATTGCAGGTGCAGGATCAGGGAAGACCAGAGTTCTTACCTACAGAATTGCCGCATTACTTCACAATGGTATTTCTCCTCATAACATATTATCTTTAACCTTTACGAATAAAGCAGCTCGTGAAATGAAAGAACGTATTGGTCAACTCGTGGGCCAATCTAAAGCGAAAAGCTTATGGATGGGTACCTTTCACTCTGTATTCGCTCGTATTTTACGTTCCGAAGGAGAAAAACTAGGGTACCAAAGCAACTTCACTATTTACGATACCGATGATGCAAAAAAACTCATAAAGACCATTGTAAAAGAAAGAGGTTTAGATGAAAAGGTTTACAAACCCAATGTGGTTTTGAACCGAATTTCCGGAGCAAAAAACAATTTACTTACTCCTGCGGCCTATTTGGGCAACTTGAATATTACCAAAGAGGATATGCAATCCAAAAAACCAGAACTTGGTAATATCTATAAGATATACAATGAACGTTTATTTAGGTCCGGAGCAATGGACTTTGATGATCTCCTATTTAACATGAATGTCTTATTACGAGATTTCCCTGAAGTTTTACACAAGTACCAAGATCGCTTTAGATACATTTTAGTGGATGAGTACCAAGATACCAACTTTTCACAATATGTGATTGTTAAAGCACTGGCCGATCGGTTCCAAAACATAAGTGTGGTAGGAGACGATGCCCAAAGTATTTATGCCTTCCGTGGAGCAAGCATCCAAAACATTTTAAATTTCAAGCGTGACTACAGCGATGCCAAAACCTATAAATTAGAGCAGAACTACCGTTCTACTCAACATATTGTAAAAGCGGCTAATAGTTTGATTAAATACAATGAAGATCAAATTAAAAAAGATGTGTGGACGAGTAATGATGATGGAAATAAAATCACCATCATGGCTGCTATTAGTGATACTGAAGAAGCTTTAGGAATAGCACATAGCATTATTCATGCTAAAAAAACGCATCAAATTGCTAATTCCGAATTTGCTATTCTATATAGAACTAATGCACAATCTCGTTCGCTGGAGGATGCGCTTAGAAAGTTAAGTATTCCGTACAGAATATATGGCGGACTTTCGTTTTACCAACGTAAGGAAATTAAAGATTTCCTGGCATACTGCCGTTTGGTTTTTAACCCAAATGATGCCGAAGCATTAAAACGAATTATCAATTATCCAGCTAGAGGTATTGGTCAAACCACGATGGATCGAATAAATTTATTTGCATCAGAAAACAATTTAAATATATGGGAACTCATCCAAAATTTAGATAACGTTCCTATCCAAATTCATGGAGGTGCAAAAAACAAAATTGCCGGATTTGTTGAAATGATAAAAAGTTTCAAAATAGTAGCAAAGAATCAAGATGCATACGAAGCAGGAAAAGTTATCGCTTCGAGCACTGGAATTTTAAAAGAACTACATAACGATAAAACACCGGAAGGAATAGGACGCCATGATAATGTCCAGGAAATGTTGAATTCATTAAAAGATTTCACTGAAAACCCCGAGGACCTAGCCCCTACATTGGCCAACTTTATCCAAGACATTCCATTATTGACAGATAAGGACATGGACAAAGGAGATGAAGATAGTGACAAAGTCACTTTAATGACCATTCACGCATCCAAAGGGCTAGAATTTGGACATGTTTATGTAGCTGGTTTGGAAGAAAATTTATTTCCTTCACAACTTTCGGTAGGTTCACGAGCTGACCTGGAAGAAGAACGAAGACTATTTTATGTGGCTATTACCCGAGCAGAAACACAACTCACCATTTCTTATGCCAACATGCGTTATAAATGGGGAGACTTGATTAGTACTTCACCTAGTCGTTTTTTAAAGGAAATTGATGAACAATATGTAGACTTCCAGGAAACAGGTACTTTAAATCGTGTGGAAAAAAGAAATAACGCACGCCCCACAAAGCAAGAATTTCAAAAAACGGGTAAAGCTTCTTTTACTTCTTCTGGGTCTTACCAAGCTCCAACAAAGCCTCACAATATGACGCGTGTAGCAAATACGGAGAAATCATCCACAGCACAAGGAAGTTTGGATATAGGAGGAGAACTAAAACCAGGAATTAAGGTCCAGCATGAACGATTTGGAATAGGAACCGTTCAAACGATTGAAGGCACCGCTCCAAACCAAAAAGTGACCATTGAATTTATCAATTCGGGGAAACGACAACTACTTTTAAAATTCGCCAAACTGGCCATTCTTAGTTAAGAACGAGTCCACTAAAAAGAACAAGCCCGTGATCCTGAAAGGTCCACGGGCATTTTAGGACACTTTAACGCCCATTAATAATGCTCATCCCAAGCGTTAAATTAAATTTACGCCTTTAATAAATCAACATAAAATTAAATCAACATTAAAACGTTAACTTGAAAAGGTAAAAACCTACCAACCAATTATTTTTAGATGTAGATTTGTGATTCTTTGGTTTCCCTTGGAACCTGAAGAATATGAAAGAAGAAAACAATGGAATATAATACAGAAAGAAAAGATCTAATACTCCCTGAATACGGAAGGAGTGTTCACCAAATGGTAGATTACTTGTTAAAAGTAGAAGATCAAGAGGAAAGAAACACAGGAGCAAGGGCGGTTATAAAATTAATGGGGCAGTTAAATCCTCAATTAAGAGATTTGGAAGATTACAATCATAAGCTTTGGGATCACCTATTTATTATGTCCAATTTTTTATTGGAGGTAGATTCCCCTTATCCGATACCCAACAAGGAAGAATTTCAAAGTAAACCTAATAAGGTAGAATATCCAAAAGGAGTTCAGAAATACCGTCATTACGGAAAGGTTATTACCACTATTATTAAAGAAGCGGCCAAGGAAGAAGACCCGGATCAAAAAGAGTCTCTTGCAATAATGGTTGGAAACTTAATGAAAAAAACATACTTACAGTGGAACAAGAACACGGTAGATGACGTGGTTATTTGGAATCATTTATTGGAACTTTCAGAGGGCAAACTAACGCGACCGGAAGGCGCTATGCTTGATGAAATGAAGCATATAGTAAGTCAAAACGAAAACACGAATACCAACCACAATAAAAGAAGAAATTCGGGCAAACACAAATCCAAAAAAAGATATTAATGGGGACTTTTAAAGTTAGAGGAGGAAAAGAACTAAAAGGAGAAATTACTCCTCAAGGAGCAAAGAATGAAACACTACAAATTTTATGTGCCGTTTTATTAACTCCAGAAAAAGTAACCATATCCAACATTCCCGATATTATTGATGTAAATAAACTTATTTCTCTTTTAAGTGATTTAGGTGTAAAAGTCAAAAAGCTAAAATCAGACACCTACTCTTTCCAAGCAGATGAAGTAGATTTAGATTTTTTAAAGTCCGAAGATTTCCGAAAAAAAGGAGCTGGACTTCGTGGGTCCATCATGATTGTTGGACCTCTTTTAGCTCGCTTTGGGTTTGGAGCCATACCTAAACCGGGTGGAGACAAAATTGGTCGCAGAAGATTAGATACCCACTTTATTGGTTTCGAAAAACTAGGTGCTCAATTTGATTTTGATTCACACACCAACTTTTATGAAGTTTCGGCTAAGAAGTTAAAAGGTTGTTACATGTTATTGGATGAGGCCTCTGTAACCGGCACAGCAAACATAGTAATGGCGGCTTGTATGGCTGAAGGTACTACTCAAATTTATAATGCTGCGTGTGAACCCTACCTTCAACAACTTTGTAAAATGATTAACGCCATGGGCGGTAACATTGAAGGAATTGGGTCTAATCTCCTAACTATTCATGGCGTAGATAAATTAGCAGGATGCAAACACCGAATTCTACCAGATATGATTGAAATTGGTAGTTTCATTGGATTAGCAGCCATGACGAATTCTGAAATCACCATAAAAGATGTTTCTTACGAAAACCTGGGAGTTATTCCTTCCGTTTTCCGGAAGATGGGAATCAGCATCGTGAAAAATGGGGATGACATCATTGTTCCCCGACAAAACACATACGAAGTAGATACCTTTATTGATGGATCTATACTTACCATAAGTGATGCCCCTTGGCCCGGTTTCACTCCTGACCTATTAAGTATTATTTTGGTAATAGCCACTCAAGCAAAAGGAAGTGTATTGATCCATCAAAAAATGTTTGAGAGCAGATTATTCTTTGTAGACAAACTGATAGACATGGGAGCCCAGATAATTTTATGTGACCCCCATCGTGCAACAGTTATAGGATTAGGAAAACAAAGTCCACTAAAAGGCATCCAGATGACATCTCCGGACATTAGAGCAGGTGTATCTTTGCTCATAGCTGCTTTATCGGCAGAAGGTGAAAGTTTAATTCACAACATCGAGCAAATAGATAGAGGTTACCAAAATATTGATCAACGATTGATTGCTTTGGGAGCCGATATCACTAGAATCTAATCGCCATAGTGCATGAAAATTAATACTATGAAACTATTCCAAGTATCAGCCATTTTGGTTTTGGTAGCCATTGCCACTTTATCCTTTACCAAGGAATTAGCTAAAAGTGAAAACCCTAACACCGTAATCGAGCCCGTAAAACAAGGTCTTAATATTGGAGACCAAGCACCTGACATCGTCATGAATGGACTGGATGGCAGACCTATACAGCTCTCTAACCTACGGGGTAAAATGGTATTAATTGATTTCTGGGCAGCGTGGTGTGGTCCTTGCAGAGGTGAAAATCCAAATGTGGTAAACACCTACAAAGAATACAAAGACAAAAAATTCAAAAACGGAAACGGATTTACGGTTTTTGGTGTTTCATTAGATAATAACAAAGACAAATGGAAAGCAGCGATCAAAAAAGATGGCTTGCTATGGAAAAACCACGTTTCAGATTTAAAAGGATGGAACAATGCTGCTGCTGCACGTTACGGAATTAGAGGGATTCCTGCCAGTGTATTAATTAACGGTGATGGTATTATCATCGGAAAAAACCTCAGGGGAACCCAACTCCCTAATGCTTTAAAAAAGCAGTTGAAATAAAAAAACACGACATATTATTACAATTTAAAGACAGGTTTACAGCCTGTCTTTTTATTTTCGCACCTTTTCTGCCAAAATGTCCAAAAATTGAGCTTGGTCTCGTATTTGACATGCGGTATTTCCAAATTATTTGATAATGAGCAAAACGACAAAAAAGGATTTGAAAGAGGAAACTTTGAAGCAACCAGAAATGGTAAACGAAGAATCTCAAGAAAATTCAGCAATTCCAGATTCTACGGATGAAAAAGCAGAAGAGCCAAAAGCTGCTGAGCCGACTGTAGAAGAAGAATTGGTTATATATAAGGATAAACATTTACGCATGTATTCTGAATTTGAGAACTTCAGAAGACGTTCGGCAAAAGAGCGTATTGAATTAATTCAAAATGCAGGAAAAGAAATCATAAATTCTTTACTTCCTATTTTGGATGATTTTGATCGTGCCAAAGTGGCTAACGAAAAATCGGAAGATGTCGTAGCTATCAAAGAAGGAATGAATTTGATTCATAACAAAATCTTTAATTTGTTATCCCAACAAGGGTTAAATGAAATGAAGGCTCAAGGGAAAGAGTTCAATAGTGACGAGTACGAAGCTATAGCAAAAATTCCAGCGCCAACAAAAGATTTAAAAGGAAAAGTTATTGATGTTACCGAAAAAGGATACTACTTAAACAGTAAAATCTTACGTCATGCCAAAGTGGTAATTGGCGAATAAAAAATATTTTTGAATGTCAAATAAAAGAGATTTTTACGAAATATTAGGGATTGAGAAAAATGCCGATGATAAGCAAATCAAAAAAGCTTATCGTAAAATGGCTATTAAATTTCATCCAGATAAAAACCCGGACGATGCTTCTGCCGAAGCAAAGTTTAAGGAAGCCGCTGAAGCATATGAAGTTTTAAGTGACGGAAACAAACGTGCTCGTTATGACCAATATGGTCATGCAGGTATGGGTGGAGCTGCCGGAGGCGGTGGTTTCGGTGGTGGTATGAATATGGATGACATATTCTCGCAATTTGGTGATGTTTTCGGTGGCGGTGGCTTCGGAGGTGGTTTTGGTGGTGGCGGTGGCCAACGCAGACGTGTGGTTAAAGGGTCTAACCTTAGAGTTCGATTAACTTTAACCCTGGCTGATGTTGCTAACGGAGTTCACAAAAAAATCAAGGTTAAGAAATTAGTTAACGCAGATGGAACCACGACCAAAACATGTACACAATGTAACGGAACCGGTCAAATTACTCGGGTAACGAGTACTTTCTTAGGGCAAATGCAAACTGCCTCTACCTGTCCTACCTGCCACGGTGACGGACAAATGATTGATAGAAAAGCTCCTGGTTCTGATGCGAACGGTCAAATTCGTAAAGAAGATGTAATTGAAGTAGATATCCCTGCAGGTGTGGAAGACGGAATGCAACTATCTGTAAGAGGTGGTGGTAATGACGGACCTAAAGGTGGTGTTGCTGGTGATCTATTAGTTGTGATTGAGGTGGAAGAACATCCTCAATTGGTTCGTGAAGCAAGAAATCTTCACTTTGACTTATTCTTGAATTTTGCAGATGTGGCATTAGGCACAAGCGTAGAAGTTCCTACAGCTACTGGGAAAGTAAAAATCACGATTCCCGAAGGTACCGAAGCGGGCAAAATTCTACGTTTACGTGGTAAAGGTTTACCCGAAGTAAATGCATATGGAACGGGTGATTTGATGATTCATGTAAATGTTTGGACCCCGAAAAAGTTAAGTAAAGACGAAAAAGCAATGATGGAAAAATTGCGTGATTCGGATAACTTCCAACCCAAACAAGACGCAGGTCAAAAAAGCTTCTTCTCAAGAATGAAAGAATACTTTAATTAAAATACATGTAGGAGTTTATCTCCTTCAAATATTCAAAACGCCTTCTAGAAATAGGGGGCGTTTTTTTTCGCAAAAAAATGTAGACCATTCATCCCAAAACCCTTTTATTACCCCATTATCTAACTAAATTTGAAACTCAAACATTTTAGCATGGCTACTATATGAATAACATTCTTGAAACGCATAACGTTGTTAAAGAATATGCTGGTCACACCGCATTAAACAACGTTTCTATTGAAGTACCCAAAGGAAGTATCTTTGGATTACTAGGACCTAATGGCGCTGGAAAGACCACACTGATCCGAATCATTAACCAGATTACCATGCCCGATTCAGGTACCGTTTTACTTAACGGAGAACCCCTTAAAGAATCACACCGATCTCTAATTGGCTATCTACCCGAAGAACGTGGTTTGTACCGAAAAATGAAAGTGGGTGAGCAATGTTTGTATTTGGCGCAATTAAAGGGAATGTCATACAAAGATGCCATGTCCAAACTAAAATATTGGTTTGAGAAATTTGAAATCACTGCGTGGTGGGACAAAAAGGTAGAGGAGCTATCCAAAGGAATGGCTCAGAAAATCCAGTTTATCGTAACCGTATTACACGAACCCGAATTACTGATTTTAGATGAACCGTTTAGTGGTTTCGATCCCATCAACACCAACTTGATAAAGGCGGAGATTAAACGAATGAACAAAGCGGGTACTACCATCATCTTTTCCACCCACAATATGTCATCGGTAGAAGAGATTTGTCAAGACATTGCATTGATCAATCATTCCAAAAAGATCCTTTCCGGAACAGTAAGAGATGTAAAAAATGATTTCAAAGCCAACGAATACGAAATCGAATTCAAAGGTGGATTATTAAAATTCACCAATGCGTTATGGACCGGTGCAACTTTACTTTCTTCCGTTGAGTTGGAAAAAGAGCATTTTATCACGACCATAAAAATTGGAGGCAACTCAACTCCAAACGATGTTCTCTCAAATATTATTCCTCATGTTCAAGTTACTGGATTAAAAGAAGTACTGCCTTCCATGAATGATATATTTATTCAAGCTGTATCAAAAACTACTCACTCTCAAAACGCATAATCATGGATAAAATTTGGCTCATAATAAAACGAGAGTACTTAACGAGAGTAAAGAAAAAGTCATTCATCATTATGACTCTTTTAGGGCCATTGTTAATGGCGGGTGCAATTGCACTCATCACCTATTTAGGAATGAGTGATGCTGGGCCACAAAATATTCTAGTGGTAGATGATATGGCTCCAATTTTTGATAGACTCGAAGATGGAACCAATTACACCTTTGATTACAGTGATATGGAATTGGCAGATGCCAAAAAATTATTCCCTGAATCAGAATACACCGCCATTCTCTGGATACCCGAAATTATGGATGGGGAAAGATCCAGCAGGCCATTTCTCTATTTTAGGGAACAACCGAGTGGCAGAACTATTCGCTCCATAGAAACCAAAATTGAAAAGGTCATTGAAGAAATGAAAATGGCCAAATATGGAATCAAAAAATCGGATTACAATAAGGTTCGAACCAACTTAACCATTGCCACATTCAAATTTTCGGCAGACGGTAAGGAAGAAGAGGTATTATCCGAACAGGTTTTAGTTGGTTTCGTTTCTGGACTATTAATATTCTTTTTCATTTTCTTTTATGGTACGCAAGTAATGCGAGGTGTGATTGAAGAAAAAACCAATAGAATTGTAGAAGTTATCATTACCTCCGTTAAACCCTTCCAGTTAATGATGGGTAAAATTTTAGGTATAGCACTGGTCGGATTAACTCAGTTTTTACTTTGGATAGTTTTAATGACCACTTTTGTATCGGTAGCACAAACGGTTATCATGAACAATAAAAAGGATGTTTTTATAGAACAAGCACAGCAAATGCAACAATTGCCACAAATGCAAGGAGGACAACTCCAGGTGGCAGCCGAAATCAATGCATTTGATATTACGGATCCCGAAAACTTAATAAACCGAATGAACTGGCCACTCATGATTGGACTGTTCATTTTCTACTTTTTGGGAGGTTATTTACTCTATGCGGCCCTTTTTGCTGCAGTAGGTTCTGCGGTGGATAGCGAAACAGATGTCCAACAGTTTCTACTTCCCATAACTGCCCCACTAATGATCGCCTATGCCATTGCCATAATGATGATGGATAACCCGTCAAATCCTGCTGGATTTTGGGCTTCCCTTATTCCATTCACCTCTCCTATTTTAATGCTCATTAGAGTATCAGGAGGATTGGAGAGTAGCGAATATTGGCAATTAGCAGTATCTATGATTTTGTTAATAGCCGGCTTTATTGGAACGACCTGGTTGGCTGCAAAAATTTACCGTGTAGGTATTTTGATGTACGGAAAAAAAGTGACCTACAAGGAACTATGGAAGTGGATCCGATTCCACTAATAACATGACCATTAAAAAAAACATAGCCGTTATTGACTTAGGAAGTAATTTAACCAAATTAGTCGTAGCCAAAGGAGAACTGCCATTGCAGGTAATTCATCGTTCTATTTACAATACCAAAACTTTAAAAAATGCCCCCAAGGGGATCTTTAATTCCCGGAGCATTGAATTAATTGACCGAGATATTTTAGAGATTTTAAAAGTGACTTCCAAATTGGAGTGTGCGCCCATTTTAGGAATAGCTACTTCCGCTTTTCGTACCCGATCTAATGGGCAAGAAGTTATTGACCAATTAAATTCAAAGTTTCATACCTCCATTCAAATCATAGCAGGTCAACGAGAAGCGCAATTAGTTTTTGACGGGGCTATGGCTTCGGTTCCCCATTCCAATAAACCGGTTTTAGTGATGGATATTGGTGGGGGAAGTACAGAATTTATTATTGGAAATGAAACGGCTATATTATGGAAACACAGTTTTGATCTGGGTAGCACAGCTATTACAAAATGGGCTGAATTATCCGACCCATTGACCACTGATAATCTCCAATATTTGCGATTGAACTTGGAAAAGCTTTTGATGCCTTTAGTAGATGCAATGTCCACATACCTCCCGGTATCATTTATTGGAACCACGGGTGCATTTGAATCTTTTGCTCAAATATTAGAGTCACAAAAAGGAAATGATAAACCCGTAAAATCCGGATACCTTTTTGATCCACAATATTTAGATCAAATTCTAAGCGAATTAGTTCAATCCAATTCCACGGAACGACAAAACAGAGAAGGCATTCATCCTTTACGAAAGGACACCATTCATTTGGCTGCTGTAATTTTTCAATTTGTTTTTCATAAAACCAATTTTCAAACCTACACCTTATCTTTAGGCGATGTAAAAGAGGGATTAATTATGGATTTTTTATCATCAAATAGTACCATCCACTAAACATCTTATACTTTAGTTTCACTATAAAATTAGAATATGACACAAGTTTTAATCATAGACGATGAGCGTCCAATTCGTAATTCATTACGTGAAATATTGGAATACGAAAAACTAAAAATTAGCGAGGCCACCAATGCCGAAGAAGCGTTAGATATTTTAGAAAAAAAGAAATTCGACCTTGTTTTATGTGATATCAAAATGCCAGGTATGGATGGCATTGAATTGCTAAGCAAAATCAATGAGAACACACCTGAATTACCGGTAATAATGATTTCAGGACACGGCAACGTGGAAACTGCTGTGGATGCCCTAAAAAAAGGAGCATATGATTTTATTGAAAAACCCATTGATCTAAACCGTTTATTGGTTACCGTACGAAATGCATTGGATAGAGCATCTCTAGTTCAAGAAACCAAAACGCTACGTAAAAAATTACCCCGAACAAAAGAGAGTCCAATCGTAGGGAAAAGTCCAGAAATTCAATATGTAACGGACATGATTGAAAAAGTGGCCCCTACCGATGCACGTGTTTTTATTACCGGCCCCAATGGAACCGGAAAAGAATTAGTAGCCCATCAAATCCACAAACAAAGTGCTCGAGCAAAAGCTCCTTTTATTGAAGTCAATTGTGCGGCTATTCCATCGGAATTAATTGAAAGTGAACTTTTCGGGCATGAAAAAGGGGCTTTTACATCCGCCATAAAACAACGAAAAGGTAAATTCGAATTATCTGAAGGTGGCACACTTTTCTTAGATGAAATTGGTGACATGAGTTTATCGGCACAAGCTAAGGTTTTACGCGCATTACAAGAAAATAAAATTACACGGGTTGGTGGCGATAAAAGTATTCATGTAAACGTTCGAGTAATTGCCGCGACCAACAAGGATTTAAAAAAGATGATTGCCGAGGGTGATTTCCGGGAGGATTTATACCATCGTATTGGGGTGATCATTATTAAGGTTCCTTCTTTAAATAATAGAACAGGCGATATTCCAATTTTAATGGATTATTTCCTAGAAAAATTATGTTCCGAACAGGGCATCACCACCAAACTAATAGAACAACAAGCCGTTGATCTTTTAACAGAAAAACAATGGACTGGAAACATTCGTGAATTAAGAAACGTTATCGAACGTTTAATCATTCTTTCCGATAAAAAAATAACGGCCAAAAACGTAGAACAATATGTCTAATTTAGAAGATGAAGAAGTAGAATTTAAAGGCATCACGTACATAAACCATGAGTGTGACAATCCCCAAATGATTGCCGACCTTCCGGACGAAATGCGCGCTTTTTATAAAGAAATTAATGGTTTAGTAGCATTTAACGGTGGATTTCAAATCCGTAGTTGTGGCACTTCTCCTTCTTGGAACTCTCTAGAAGATATTTGGAAAGGACCAAATGCATTGCATAAAACGTATCCCAATTTAGGAGAAGACGATATTCCATTTGCACAAGATTGCTTAGGTGATCAATATGTATATAGAGCAGGATCTGTATGGCAACTATTAACCGAAACAGGTGATTTGGATGATTTGGAACTCGAGTTTGATGAGTTTATTGATGAAGTTATTGTAGACCCCATTGAGTTTCTAGCGTTATATCCGCTTTTGGAATTTATCGAGTCGGGTAAGGAATTAAAACCTGGTGAACTTCTCGTTCCCAATATTCCCTTCTCCGTGGAAACCGAAGAAGAATACACCTTTACTAAAACATCGGTCGAAAACCGACTGACATCATTAGCCGAGTATTTCAAAAAACATACCGCATAAAAAAAGGCCGAAAGCATAAACTTTCGGCCTTTTTTTTGTTCAATTTATTTATGCCGTTTGTACAATAGCTCTTGCGTCTAACAAAGCCTCCTCCAGTCCTGCAGCATTCTTACCTCCAGCAGTTGCAAAAAATGGTTGGCCTCCGCCACCACCTTGAATCTTCTTGGCTATCTCCCGAATAATCTTACCCGCATTCAAATCTTTAGATTTTACAATCGAATCAGAAACGCCAATAGTCAAGGTGGCCTTATCCCCAGATTGTGTTCCTATCACTATGAACAGATCTTCCACTTCTTTACGTAACTCATGAACCAATGTTTTTACATCCTCATTATTCATCTCCAATGTACGCGCGATGAAATGAACTCCATTTAATGGTTCTACTTCCGATTTAATCACATTCTTGTAGTTCTTTACACTTTCAGCTCTAAAAGAACTTACCTCCTTTTGTAATTCCGAATTTGAATCCAAAACATCCGCTAATGACTTATGAATATTTTTCGGGTTTCTTAATGAATTTCTCAATGCATCCAATGTATCCATGGTCGAGAATATCAAGTTTTGCGCCTCCTTACCTGTAACGGCTTCAATTCTACGAACACCGGCAGCAATGGCACCTTCAGATACTATTTTAAAAAATCCGATCTCCCCAGTCGATTTCACATGGGTTCCTCCGCATAATTCCATGGATTCACCAAACTTAATCACACGAACCAAATCGCCATACTTTTCACCGAAAAGCATCATGGCACCCATTTTTTCGGCTTCGGCAATAGGTAAGGCTCTGCTTTCTTCCAATAAAATGTTTTGACGCACCTTTTCATTTACACGTAATTCAATTTTCCGTATTTCTTCCTTATCCATTTTCTGGAAATGCGAGAAGTCAAAACGTAAATACTTTTCGTTAACCATAGAACCTTTCTGCTCTACATGCGCTCCCAACACATCTCTCAATGCATGATGCAATAAATGTGTTGCCGAATGATTTCCGGTAGTTAACGTTCTCTTTTCATTAGCAACAACCGCATTAAACTTTGCAGTTGGTTTTGCCGGCAATTCAGTAACAAAGTGAATAATTAACTTGTTTTCTTTTTTTGTATTGACAATTTTGGTTTTCACACCCTCCCATTCAATAAAACCTTGGTCGCCAACTTGTCCTCCTCCTTCCGGGTAAAAGGGAGTAATATTAAATACCAATTGGAAAAATTCCTTTCCCTTCTGGTTTACTTTTCGGTACTTCGTAATGAATACGTCCGTTTGTTGATAGTCATAACCGACAAATTCTTCCACATCATCTTCCAATAAAACAACCCAGTCTTCAGCAACAACTTTGGTCGCCATTCGTGACCTGTTTCGTTGTTCCTCCAATGCAGATTCAAAACCCTTTGTATCTACTAACATTTCTGCTTCGGCAGCCATTAACTGCGTCAAGTCAATTGGAAACCCAAACGTATCATACAATTCAAAAGCGAAATCACCTTTCACTTGGTGGTGATTCTTTTTATATTCCTCAAATTTTACAATCCCTTTTGAAAGAGTACGAAGAAAACTATCCTCTTCTTCCAAAATTACCTTTTGAATTAAACCTCGTTGTTTCTTCAATTCAACAAATTGGTCGCCCATCAAATCACATAATGGACCTACTAATTTTGTTAAAGTAGCCGATTCCAACCCTAAAAAGCTATACCCAAAACGAACAGCTCTTCTTAAAATTCTACGAATTACATATCCAGCCCCCGTATTCGAAGGTAATTGACCATCAGCAATTGCAAAACCAACCGCTCTAATATGATCCGCAATAACTCTAAAAGCGACATCTTCTCTACTGTCTGTAGCACCGTACTTTTTATCCGTATACTTCCCTAACTCAGAAATAAGAGAGCTAAAAATATCTGTGTCATAGTTCGACTGTTTGGCTTGCAACACCATAGCCAAACGTTCCAGCCCCATTCCTGTATCAATATGTTTTGCGGGTAATTCTTGTAGGGATCTATCAAACATTCGAGTGTACTGAATAAAAACCAAATTCCAAATCTCAATGACTTGAGGATGATCCATATTCACAAGAGTCTTTCCATCTACCTTAGCACGTTCCTCTTGGGAACGAATATCCACATGGATTTCAGAACAAGGACCACAAGGTCCCGTTTCGCCCATTTCCCAAAAGTTGTCCTTTTTGTCAAAGCGCATTATTCTATCCGCATCCGCAAATTTCTTCCAAATATTCTCCGCCTCAATATCAGCTCCTGTCCCATCTTCAGCTGCACCAGAAAAAACCGTTATATAAATACGATCTTTATCAATTTTATAAACATTGGTCAATAAGTCCCATGCCATTTCAATAGCATCCGCTTTGAAGTAATCTCCAAATGACCAATTCCCCAACATCTCAAACATGGTATGATGATAAGTGTCTACACCCACTTCCTCCAAATCATTATGTTTTCCCGAAACTCTTAAACATTTTTGAGAATCAGCGACACGAACATCCTTCGCTTCTGTTTGCCCCAAAAAGAATTCTTTAAACTGATTCATCCCCGCATTGGTAAACATCAAAGTTGGATCGTCTTTAATCACCATAGGTGAGGATGGAACGATTTTATGTCCTTTCTCTTTGAAGTAATCAAAAAACTGTTTCCTAATTGTATTTGAATCCCAATTCATACGAATAATTTAAAAAATGTTAGCCTTCTCTTTTAGCGATTGCAAAAATAGATTAATTCCTTAATTTTGGCCTTTCAATTTTCCTTGAATATATATGGCAAATATTAAATACAAGTACAATCCAGGAACGCTAAGTTATGAGAAAGAAGAATCCTCTTTAAAGTCAAAAACGATAACCACACTAGGTTATATAGCAACGGGCGTTGTTTTTGGCGGACTTTTCTTAGTTACTTTCCTGTATTTATTCTCCTCCCCGAAGGAAAAAGAATTGCAACGTGAAAACGAACAATGGAAACTTCAATACGGAATCATCAACAAACGAATCCATGATTTAGAAAAAGTTTTGGGAAACATAGAAGAACGAGATGATAATATTTACCGTGTCATTTTTGAAGCAGAACCTATTCCTGCGGAAGTAAGAAATGCTGGGTTTGGGGGTTCAGACAGATATAAAGGCCTTATGGGTTTTGATAACTCTGAAGAAATTGCACGCACCACAAAGCATCTAGATAAACTTTCTAAACAAGTTTACATTCAATCAAAATCTTTAGATGACGTTTATCAAATGGCTCGAAATAAGGAGAAGATGATGGCCTCTATTCCAGCAATAATGCCTGTAGCTAAGGCAAATTTAACACGTATGGCTTCTGGTTATGGAATGAGAATGCACCCCGTTTATAAAGTCCGTAAAATGCATACGGGCATGGATTTTACCGCTCCAAAAGGTACCGAAATAAACTCAACTGGAGATGGTATTGTGGTGAAAATTGAACGTAAACGTAGAGGTTATGGTAATAGCGTAGTCATAAAACATGGTTACGGATACCAAACGAGATATGCGCATCTAAGTAAGTTTAACGTTAGAGTTGGACAAAAAATTAAACGAGGAGATGTAATCGGTTATGTTGGCAATACAGGGACTTCTACAGGCCCTCATTTACATTACGAAGTTGAAAAAAATGGGCATAAAATAAATCCTGCCAATTTCTATTCAAATGATCTCACACCAGAGGAATATGAACTTATGTTGGAAATTTCTTCTGCTGCTAACCAATCCTTAGACTAAATGCCAGTAAAAACCAAACCAGTACAAAAAATGTTCTACCCGATTGGTGAGGTAGCCAAAATGTTTGATGTTAATACCTCTTTAATTCGCTATTGGGAAAATGAATTTGATATCATCAAACCCAAAAAGAACGCAAAAGGAAACCGGCTATTTACCCCCCAAGATATCGAAAACCTCAAAATTATTTACCACTTGGTAAAAGAAAGAGGTTTCACCTTGGATGGTGCCAAAAAGAAACTCAAAGACAACAAACAAGACGTTATTAACGAGCAAGAGATCATTGATCACCTACAACAAATAAAGTCATTTCTAATGGACCTAAAAAAGTCATTAGATTAATCCTTAATAGTAAGAATTAGTCATTAGATAATTCTGAACGTAATCTGTAATTGCATCTTCCAATTCTGTGAAAGGCTTCGTATAACCAGCGGCCCCTAACTTGTCAACGGTTGCTTCGGTAAAATACTGATAGGTGTCTCTAATATCTTCAGGTGTAGGAATAAAACTAATATTCGGTTCCAGGTCCATAGCTGTAAAAGTGGCTGCCGCTAAATCATAAAAAGTACGTGATTTTCCAGTCCCCAAATTATACAACCCTGAATGGTCCCTCTTTTCCATATGAAATAGCAGAACATTTAATACATCTTCCACATAAATAAAATCTCTAATTTGTTCCCCATCCTTATAATCTGGATTATGTGAACCAAATAATTTCATTCCTCCCGTCTTTTGAATTTGGTTAAAGGTATGCATCACCACGGAAGCCATACGTCCTTTATGATATTCATTAGGGCCAAAAACATTAAAGAATTTACACCCTACCCAATGGTAAGGTTTTTCTTCTTGTTCCAAAGCCCATTTATCAAAATCATTCTTTGAATCTCCATAGGGATTTAATGGTTTAAGTTCAAAAGCTAAATCATCTTTATCCTCATACCCTAACTCACCCATACCATAAGTAGCAGCAGAAGAAGCATAAACAAAAGGAAGTCCGTATTGAACACATTGCGTCCAAAGTTTTTTCGTGTAATTCAGGTTCAGTGTATCAAAAATCGCCACATCAAATTCGGTTGTATCCGTACGAGCTCCCAAATGAAAAATAAATTCCGTGAGCTTATGATTTTCATCCAACCAATTATGAAATTCATCTCGATCGACTTTAGCGGTAAACTTTTTCCCCTCTAAATTCCTAACCTTATCCTTCCGAGAAAAATCATCCACTACGACAATATCATTATACCCTTCTTTATTTAATTTGCTAACTAATGCACTCGCAATAAATCCAGCTGCTCCGGTAACTACAATCATATAATAAAATTTGAGTAAACAAAGATAAGGAGTCAACAGTAACTATTTCCATCTAACCTATTCAATATTCTTAATTAAATTACATTTGCCCCTCGATAAATTAATATACATGAAAGGATATGTTTTTCCAGGGCAAGGAGCCCAATTTACAGGAATGGGTTTGGACCTATTCGAAGCTTCCGATTTAGCAAAAGATCTTTTTTCTCAAGCCACAGACATTTTGGGATTTGATATTTCAAAAATTATGTTCGAAGGCTCCGCTGAAGAATTAAAACAAACCAAAGTAACACAACCAGCTGTTTTTTTACATTCCGTTATTCTAACGAAACTAATGGGAGAAAACTTCTCACCTGATATGGTAGCAGGTCACAGTCTAGGTGAGTTTTCTGCATTAGTAGCTGCGGGAGGGCTTTCTTTTGAAGATGGTCTATCCTTAGTTTCAAAAAGAGCTTTGGCCATGCAAAAAGCATGTGAAATTAAACCTTCCACAATGGCCGCAATAATTGGCTTGGAAGATGCTGTTATCGAGGATATTTGTAAAGAAACTGAAGGGATTGTTGTTCCTGCAAATTACAATTCCCCTGGACAACTAGTCATTTCTGGTGAAGTAAAAGCAATCCAAGCAGCCTGTGAAAAGCTAACCGCTGCAGGTGCTAAACGTGCAATGATTCTACCTGTTGGTGGTGCATTTCACTCGCCAATGATGGATCCCGCAAAAGAAGAACTGGCCGCTGCAATAGAAAAAGCTACCGTAAATACACCAATTTGCCCTATTTACCAAAATGTATCTGCAAAATCCGAAAGGGATTCTGCGACAATAAAAACAAACCTGATTTCTCAATTAACAGCTCCTGTTTTATGGACACAAATCGAAAATCAAATGATCACTGATGGAATGACTGAACTTACTGAAGTAGGCCCGGGTAAAGTTCTACAAGGGTTAATCAAAAAGATTGACAGAAAATTCCCAACCTTTACAGGATCCATATAAGACAAATTTATAAATGTAAAAAAGCCTTCAAATTTATTGAAGGCTTTTTTCATGCCTCATAACAGCAATTATCTTCGTATACATAACCATCCACCAATTTCTTTTAGCAAAAAAGAATTGTAATTTACAGACATCACCAAAAAGATTGACGATAGTTAACAACAATTTAATCCATATCTAATATTCCTAAAAACTACAAGAATCCTGATTCCGCACAAAGTTTAAAGCTCTATGAGCAACAAAAATAGGATATCAATAAAACCCCTGAGTAACCAATTAATTCGCTTCGCAAAACATCCTCGATTCTTTGAATCTTGGAAAAATCCCTTTTTAATACGGAAAGTACAATTAAGCTAATATTCTAACTTTTCATCCACCAACCTTGCATGAAAATAACGAATCGAATCCTCATGTAATTCATGTTTTCCCTCAAAAGTATGAAAATCGAAATCAACCCCCTTATCGTGTAAATCCACAATTAAATCATCCACTTGATCTGAAGAAATATACTCATCATTAGAACCAACAATAATTTTAAGTGCAGACTCATTAATTTTCCGCAATCCATGTATATTATCTATAACATCTGCGGGAATATCTGAACCCCAAATAACAATTTCTTGAACATCCCTGTTTAACTGGGCTGCCCAACGTATGGACGTTGGCCCACCCTGAGAAAAACCAAGAATCCCTAATTTCACATTCTCATTTAGGCCCTTTCCTTTCAATACTCCATAAATCGAATTAATAAACTTGATATTATTTTCAATATCACTCTCCCGAAGTTCTTTCGTCATCCAGTTAGCTGCAACATGACCACTGGTACTTTTAGAATAAAATCTATGTAAGCCCTCCGGTGCTATTATCACGGTTTGATCGTCAAGTATACAATCAAATTCATTAACAAAAGATTTCGAATTCATCGCATAGCCGTGAAATACAAACCAAATGGCACGTGTTTCCTCCGTTACCTCTCCCAATTGTTGATAACGTCCCGTTGCATATACATCGATAGTAAATTCCATTTAAACCCGTTCAATAATAACAGCATACCCTTGTCCCACACCAATACACATGGTACATAAGGCATAACGACCATTGGATCTTTGTAATTCTTTTGCCGCAGCAAGAATGATTCTTGTTCCAGAAACACCCAGTGGATGACCAATTGCAATAGCTCCACCATTCGGGTTAATTCTTGGATCATCATCAGCTAAACCCATTTTACGGGTACATGCTAAAGATTGCGCTGCAAATGCTTCATTCAATTCTATCACATCCATATCATCCAAAGTAAGTCCCACTTTCTTTAAGGCAATTTCACTTGCATACACAGGACCTATTCCCATTATTCTTGGCTCAACTCCTGCAACCCCTGAAGAGATGACCCTAGCCATAGGTTCTAAACCATATTTCTCTACCCCTCTTTCCGAAGCCAATAATATAGCCGCAGCTCCATCATTTAAACCAGATGAATTCCCTGCGGTTACAGAACCGTTAGTTTTAAATGCTGCTCTTAATTTACCTAGTCTCTCCGTGGTCGTATTTGGCTTAATAAACTCATCTGCTGAAAAGATTAAATCATCTTGTTTCCTTCTAGGTATGGTAACAGAAATTATTTCTTCCCCTAGAATCCCATTAATTTTTGATTCATAGGCCTTCATATGCGACCGGTATGCAAACTGATCTTGATCTTCCCTGGATATGGAATACATTTCTGCCAAATTCTCTGCAGTATCACCCATACCTTCGGTTCCATACAACTCTTTCATTTTCGCATTAACAAAACGCCAACCAAAACTGGAGTCATACATTTTTGAATCTCTTCCAAAAGCGGTTGATGCTTTCGACATGACCCAAGGGCCACGGGTCATATTCTCAACACCACCAGTAATAAACAAATCACCATCTAAGTTATTAATTGCTCTTTGTCCATGAACAACCGCTGACATGCCAGAAGCACACAATCTATTCACAGTCTCACCAGGTACTTTCCAAGGTAAACCAGCTAACAAGGAAGACATCCTCGCAACATTTCGATTATCCTCTCCAGCCTGGTTAGCACATCCCATAATAACGTCCGCAATTTCGTCTGTTACAATCCTCGAATTTCTACTAATTAATTCTTTAATCACCAAAGCACCCAAGTCATCGGTTCTAACGGGGGCCAAAGTTCCTCCAAAGTTTCCAATTGGAGTCCGGATACCATCAATAATATATGTATTCATAGGAATATGTTTTCTAAATGAAAGGACAATTTTACAAATAAAGGCTGTAAATAGATATAAAAAAGGCAAAAAAAGGCAAAAAAAAAGGGTCCCAATTAAATTAATAATTGAGACCCTTTGAAAATTGGCAACGACATACTCTCCC
>MAAC01018670.1_pt1 | contig 24867 bp, 28 predicted proteins | sample 1115981 | NCBI WGS metagenome assembly MAAC01 (sample SAMN04961126, study PRJNA320927) | seawater metagenome | isolation source: sample BD02T64 sea water enriched with oil for 64 days | place: USA:Gulf of Mexico | collected 2013-07-27
CAAAATGTAAATGCATTAATTGATTCATATATTGGACAAGACAATATGAACATTGTGTCCAAAATGAAAGCTATTGTACCCGAATACAAGAGCAAAAACTCCATTTACTCGAAGTTAGACAAATAAGTTTCATTCTTTATTAAAATCAGTTCCGATGAAATTTTTTTCAGATATAGAAATTCGTTTTCGAGATTTAGATGCCTTAGCACATGTCAATAATGTGGTTTATCTATCCTATGTGGAACAAGCACGGATTCGATACTTTGATGATATTTTGGGCGAACGTCAAGATTGGGAGGAATGGGGAGTGCTTTTAGCACGTACTGAAATTAATTACCTCCAACCATTGGTTCTAAAAGACATAGCTAAGTGTGGTATGGAGTGTGTGGCGATTGGCAGAAAAAGCATGGAGTTTAATTTCAAAATATTCAAATACAAAAACGGAATAGAAACCGAAATGGCAAGTGGGGTGAATGTATTGGTTTGTTTTAATCATAAAAAAAACGAAAGCATTGAGGTTCCTACCGAATGGAAAAATTTGATTGAGAACTTTGAAGGTGGGTTAATTTAATTCATGTCAAAATCGCACACACTATTAGAATTATCGCAGAGTATAGAAAGGGTTATTAGTCGCACTTTCAATACCACCTATTGGGTTTCTGCGGAAATTTCCAAACTCAACTTCTATCCCAAAAGTGGCCATTGTTATCCGGAATTAGTGGAAAAGAAAAACGGAAAAATTGTGGCTGAAATTCGTTCTACTATTTGGAGTAGAACCTACCAAAACCTGGCACATAAATTCCGTACCGAAACCGGAGAAGAACTCCGTGAAGGAATGAGAATCCTGTTTTCTGTTCAAGTTAGTTACTCCCCTACCCATGGTATTTCTTTGAACATTCGGGATATAGATCCCTCCTTTACTTTGGGTGAAATTGCACGTGAAAAGAAAATGGCCATTGCCACTTTAAAAAAGGAAGGGATATTTGATGCCAACAGAAATGTTCCATTTCCCTTCTTTCCGAATCGAATTGCCATTATTTCGGTAATTACCAGTAAAGGATACCAAGATTTTTTGGAAACCATGAAGGCAAAAGCCTCTGCATACAATTATGCTTACGAGCTCTTTCCTGCCATTTTACAAGGCGATGTAGCCGTGGGTAGTATCACCGAACAACTTGAAGTTATTGCGGGGCGTTTGGGCGATTTTGATGTGGCCATGATTATCCGGGGAGGAGGCGGAGATGTGGGTCTTAATTGTTACAATCATATTGATATGGCGAAGGCGGTAGCGACTTTCCCCATTCCAATTATTACAGGTATTGGGCACTCCACCAACGAAACCGTTGTGGAAATGGTATCTCACCTCAATCGAATCACACCCACTGCGGTAGCCGATTCTTTCGTAGATATTTACCGAAACTTAGATACCAAATTACAAAATGTGCGTTCCTATATTTTGGATATCCCCAATCAGAAAATAAAGCCTGAGAAGCAAAAATTAATCCATACCATTCATCACCTAAAATCGTATGCTGCACAGCCCATAAATAATGAAAAAATGAGAATTCAGAGCTTAGGTTCTTCGGTCAAAACAGGGTCTGATAAACTGATTGTACGAGAACAAAACTTCTTAAACCTCACTTTAAAAAACCAATTAGAAACAGCCAGTAAAAAATTGATCACCAAAAACCAGAGTAGAATTGAATTACTGAATGCCAAATTAAAAATATTGGACCCTAAAAACATATTAAAGCGTGGTTACAGTATGACTCTTAAAGATGGAAAAACGGTCACCAATTTATCGGACTTGAAACTAGGAGATGACATATCCACCCAATTCCATGCGGGTAGTATAGACGCTAAAATCATTAAAATTAACACCCATGAGTAAAGAAGTAAATTACGAAAAAGCGATGCACGAATTGGAAACAATTGTTGCTGGAATTGAGGATGATCAAATTTCCATTGATGAGCTTTCTGCCAAAGTAAAACGAGCCACTGAGCTCATTAAAATTTGTCAAGGAAAACTGTACAAAACCGAAAAGGATATTGCGGACGTCCTGGGTGAACTGGAAAAATAGGACAAAAAAAAAGGCCATCATAACTGACAGCCTTTCTGGTACTCCTTAGATTTTAAACCAATCCAATTTCTTTTAAGCGTGCTTTAATGGTATCATAGGTTCTTTCAATATCCATATCTAATCCAACAGACATTCTAATTAAACCTGGACTTAATCCCATATCTCCTTGTTCTTCTTCTGGAATCTCAGAAGAAGTACTACTGCCCGGAGCACTAAATAACGTTTTATAGAATCCTAAACTCACGGCTAAATAACCTACGTTATCTTTCTGCATTGCATTCATTAGTTTATACGCATTCTCTTTGGTTTTACAGTCAATTAATACCATTCCTCCAAATCCGTATTCCGTGTTCATTTGCTCTTTCATCAACTCATAAGATGGATGATCTTTCAAACCTGCATAACGTACACTCACACCATCAGCTTGAAGACTTTCCGCAATAAATAATGCGTTTTTACTATGCTGAACCATACGAATATGTAAAGTTCTTAAGTTCTTCATGACACTTGCAGAACGTACCCCATCCATCGTTGGACCGAGTAACATGGTAGACCCCGTATTCAAATCCATTAATGAATTAATAAACTCTTCCGAACCACAAATCGCTCCGGCAACGGTATCACTGGCACCATTAATAAACTTAGTTAACGAATGAACCACCACATCAGCACCAAAGGCTAATGGAGTAAATATCATTGGGGTAAACGTATTATCGATCACCAACTTAATCCCGTTTTTATGGGCTAATTCAGATAACGCTGTAATATTGGCAATTTCCAATAAAGGGTTACTCATTACCTCACAAAAAATCATCTTTGTTTCTGGAGTAATGGCGGCTTCCACAGCTGCTAAATCGGTAATATCTAATAAGGTCGTATGGATATTGAATTTAGGAAGGTAGAAGTGAAATAAAGAATACGTTCCGCCATAAATGGTTTTGGAAGAAATGATATGATCTCCAGACTCGCAAATTTGCATGGTTACGTTCGAAATCGCTGCCATACCAGAACCCACTACTTGTGCAGATTCCGCCCCTTCCATTCTAGCCAAAGCATCCGCTAAATATTTATTGGTTGGATTCCAGTGTCTGGAGTATAAAAAACATCCTTCCGTTTCTCCTACAAAGGTACCTTCCATGCTTTCGGCCTCCATAAAAGTATAGGTAGAGCTATCTGTAATGGATGGATTAACTCCTCCAAACTCGCCAAAATTTTGTTCGTCTTGTACCGCTGATGCCGGATCAAATTTTTTATCAATCATTGCTATGAATTTAAATGTTCTAATATTCTTTTAGTGATACGCAGATCACTTGTTTCTTATTATTGGAATAAACTATTTGTTATGATCATATTTCTGTGAACCCACAATAAGTACAATCATACCGACTAAAATAATTGGGAAAAACACAAAGCTTGAATAACTTGATTTATGGATTACATCTAAAATACCAATGGCCATAAACATAGCTAGCCCAATACCAATTAAACAATTACGTACAAAGGAGCTTAATCCCGATACATCTACATTTTTTTTTTCCGCATCCGATAGGGTATTATACCCTGCAATTAAACCAGGAAAGGCTTTTACTAAAAAACCTAACCCAATAAAAACGAAGCCAATAATATATGATGAAATATCCAAATCCTGTATTTTTAGTCGCGCACAATTTACTTAAATTCTAGAGAAAAATACTTAATTTGGGGCATGAGATTATCACTAATTCTTGCCCTATTTTCTTGGCTATTTTTCTATTCCTGCAAATTCTCAAAAACAGAAATAGTGGACCCCCAAATTGAAATCATAGATTTTGAATTTCCAGGAATTAGTATTCGGGCGTTACAGGTAATTAACGATTCCTGCGTTTGGTTTGCCGGATCAAAAGGTACTTGGGGATACACTAGTGACGGTGGTGAAAATTGGTATGTAGATACCTTACGAATTCCGGGGGCAGTTCCTGAGTTACGGTCCATTAAAGTGACTGCAAATGGAAATATATTTTTAGTCAACATCATGAATCCTGCAAGTGTTTATCGCTCTATCAACAAGGGTAATTCTTGGCAATTAGTCTATACCGACACCTCTAAAATTGCATTTTTTGATGCGGTTAATTTTTGGAATGATGAAACCGGAATTATTTTGGGCGATGCCCATAATAATTGCTTTCATTTGGCTGTTACACGGGATGGTGGAAAATCATGGAAGAGATTAATCTGTGACTCAATTCCACCTGCTTTAACGGATGAAAATCCGTTTGCGGCAAGTAATACCAATATTGCCCTTGCTGGAAATTCCGTATGGATTGGAACTGGAGGTAAAAGTCAATCACGGGTTATTTTTTCCACTAATCATGGTAAGCAATGGCAAGTTGCTGCAACTCCTATAATTTCAGGAGAACAAATGACGGGGATATATTCCGTTGATTTTTTAGATTCCAACACAGGAGTTATAGCCGGTGGAAATTGGGATTCGGTGTCCTATTCTTGCATAAACTTAGCCCTTACTAAAAATGGAGGTCAAACATGGAAGTCATTACCAAATGAAGGAAACTCTGGGTTTATTTCTTGTGTCCAATGGATCCCCGAACAAAATGGCCAGTACCTTTTTTCTTTAAGTGGAAGAGCTCGGGGTGGAAATAGTTTAATGGCGTTATTTGATTTCAAAACTCATGAATGGATTTCCTTTCCCAATGAAAAAAACTATTTATCCATACGATTTGCAAGCCCCAACATAGCTTGGGTTTCGGGAAATGGATTTATTGGTAAAATGGAATTAACGTATTAATCAATCAGTAAATCTTCAATCTTTTTTTGAGCCATATCCGCTGCCGCATAATAGGCTTTCCCGCCTGCTTGTTCAAAGGTTCCACCTCCACCTTTTACATTATTGATACTTTCTTTGTAGATTTCCTTTCCTAGGATATTATCGTATACCGAAATAGTAACATCCACATACGCAAAGTAAACACCCCCTACATTTCCTCCCTTACGAGAAGATGCACGGATACTAATTATATAATCAGAATTATCACCGACCTCATCAAAATCAAATCCTTCAGAGGATAGACTTTGTTTCAATTTAGGCTCGATTAATTTCACATCTAAGGATTGACCAAAGTTGTTTTCTACCGATTTCACATAAATGGTACTCGGCATTACAACCACTTTAAAAGAGGCTTCAGGTAATTTATTGTTTCTTAAATAATCCAATACATAGGTACTGGAATCGTTCGTAACATACTGACTTAAGTCAACGGTAGCTTTAAGAACTTGATTCTTGTACGCACCACTAATCTTTTTTACTCGACAACTGGCATTTCCCAAAGCATCAGAAATGGTTGCACAATACACCGTACCCCCATTATTGTTGTAAAATTTCACAGGTATTCCCGAAGCAGGTTTACCATCAATGGTAACCATCGCTACCAGATCTTTATCCAATCCAAGACCAGATTTACCTTTAGCTCCGACCGTTTGACTTTCCATACGCATGGTCACCAACTGTTCTAAGTTTTCAATATCACTCGGAACAAAGGAGATGTGATTCATTAATAATTCGGCTTGCGTAATTTGAACGGAATTACGTCCAACCACTTTTTTTGATTTCGTATCAATCAATTTACTTTTCACGACCAAATTGGTTCCTTTCTTTAAAAACACACCTTGAATAGTATATCCAACAGATGGCGTTTCAGAAGGCAAGGATTGCTTAATAACTTCGCTCAATTTGTTCGAAAAATCCGAGGTAAATCCCGTTTGCTCAAAGGTAAACTCTTGCAAGCCGATGCTTTTATGTAGGTCACCTTGAGATTTAATTAAGCCATTGGCCACAATGAAACCTACATCATCTAAGCTCATTCTTCTATCGGATAGAATACCCGTCATTAATGTATTAAACGCTGAGTTAAGCTCGTTTACTTCATCAATTCGAGTATCCAAACTAGTAGTGGCGCCAATAGCCATTAATATTTTTTGAGATTCATCGATGATAAAAAATTTATTGTATGCTTCCAACCCTTTCTTGAAAGCCTGTTTGATATCTCCTTTGGACTGCATCCCGGAACTTTGATCCATGATATTTGTGATATCCGAAACATTCTTTCCAATTTCAGAACGGTAATACTCCACCATTCGGTTTTTGTTTACATAGGCAAAACCATAGCCTTTTTTTGTTTTCTTATCGTAATAAGAATCGGTTTGCAAACCAATTAATTGCAAGTCAGAACTAGAGGTAGTTTTTTGATTAAAGTAATCATCAATTTGCCCATTGTAATCCGATACATTTGAAGTACTCACACTTTTCACTTGCACCTTAACACTTTGTGTCAGATTAGCCTTAGCCGCATCCACCACCTGTTTCATTTCTTCATCAATATATTTTTTATTGATATCGATAATTTCAACATACCCTTTCAAAAACGAATGTTCCGGGTAATTGGAATTTCTAAAATCCTTAGAAATCCACTCTGGTGTTTGTGAAAATCCAACACAAGAAAAAAGGATAAAAGTGAAAAGCATGAGATTCTTCATCGTTTATTTATCTAATTCGGTTTTACTAATCCAACCTACTTTACCACCTAAAAGTTTTACTTTAACAAAGCTACCTTCACGGCCTAAGACCTCAAATTCAGTATCCCCAGGAACCTTTGCGGCTACATCAGACCCTTTATTTGGTTCGGTATAAGCCGTCACACGATCTTTCTTTTTCCCAGCCGTAGTTACTTTTTCAATATTAAGTTTCGCACCTGCCGATTCATCAAATACATAAGGAGTAATTTCTACACCTAATTTACCTAACTCCTCCAAAGCCCCTTTACTATCTAATGCTCTAGCTAAAGCCTTTTTATGCCCTTTACTATCATCTAATTGATAGGCCGTTTCATGGTAAGTAATCGCTTGGTCATAATTTCCAACGGCCTCATATAAAACACCCATATTATGAGCCATAGCCGCATCGTAAGGATCCGAATCATACACCCCTTTTACAATGGCAAAAGCAGACGAAAGATCATTTTCTTTCACTTTAGCTCTAGCCGCTTTGAAATCCGCTTTATATTCTTTGGACTTAGGTTTTTCCACTTCCAAACCTTGGTAAACGAAAGTTGGGGTGAAGTAAGAAACTAAATCTAAAGAAATAGCTTTCATCGCGTTTCCTATAGCTACTTGATCTGAAGGTAATTTACCACGAGCATCCCTTTGACTACTTCCACTTGCCGTTTTTTTCAGCGTTTTGGATTTGGTAGTCATACTCAAAATTTGCCCTGTCTCCACCGAAATAATTTTCATAGTAACCTCAATAGTGGTGACTTTGGTGGCACTATGCGAATAGGTCGTTTTTCCAGTTTTGGAATTGGTATTGGAACTTGTTTTTGCGGAAGTTTTTACATCCGTAGTATATCCACCTGAAATAATAACATCCAAACCTAAAAGCTTACCTACATTAGCAGCATCTCCATCGGTTACTGCACCACTAGCCCCTAAACTTTGTTCGGCCATGATCTTATCTAGCTCACCTCTTTCTACGATGGTGTACACATTGGTTTTATATCGCTCCATGTAGTTTTCACCACGCGCATATACACCTCGGTATTCTTCCAGTAATTTGGCGGTCATATAATCTACCAATTGAGAACCGTAATCATTAGAAGTAGAGTAATACCTCCAATTCACATCCTTACGATTTTCAAAATTCAAAATGGCCAGTTTATGCATTCCTTCAATGGTTTTTTCAGGAGCTTTCAAACTGTAACATTTTAGTTGGGCTTGGGTCACCACCGGTGCAACCACCATCATGGCCGAGGCCATCACAACGGTAAATAAATTCTTCATAATATGTTTTTTTTAGTTTGAACCAAATTTACAATACTTGTGCCAAAAGTCAATGAAATTAACAAACTACATAAACAACTAACAACAAGGTAGATAGATCGAATTCAGCAAAGTCATCTTTCAACCTTAGGTAACATTGGGACAAAACTACACGCTCCACAATTCTCTGTTTCTGTCTCCGTTTCCGAAACCTTTGTGATTTTATACATGATTTGCTTCTGGGTCTCTCCGATAGGAATCACCATAATACCTCCCACTTTTAATTGTTCCAATAATAAAGGTGGAACGAATGGAGCTCCGGCAGTGATAATTATTTTATCAAACGGAGCAAATTCTGGTTTACCTTTATATCCATCTCCGTAAAAGAAATTTGGATTATACCCCATTTTAGGCAACAATTTAATGGTTTTATCATACAACTGTTTCTGTCTTTCAATGGTATATAAACGGGCTCCTTTTTCTAATAATACAGCCGCTTGATAGCCTGAACCAGTACCAATTTCCAAAACTTTATCCCTTTTCTTTAAATCTAAAAGGTGGGTTTGCAATGCCACAATAAACGGCTGAGAAATAGTTTGACCCGCCCCAATTGAAAAAGCATTGTTTTGATACGTGAAATTCACATCAAAAGCACTTTCAAAAAACTGATGTCTAGGCACAGCCATAAGGGCATCTAATACACTTTGATCTTCCACTCCTACTCTGGTTAACATCTCTTTAACCTCTAGTACCATTTTTCTTCTGGCACCTTTCATTTTCATGGTATCTTCTCTAAGCATTCTGTTCTGGTTTTCTCTTATTATTGGAAGCCAATAATAAAGACATTTTTTCACCCAAAAAAGGCAATACAAAGATTGTTTCCACTTTTAAGAATAATCTATAAAAGAAGCAGTTCGTTCACATATTTGAAATCAACACGCTCGGTTTTAGGAATTTTCACACATTTCGTAATCCTTATATAATACTCACTTACAACCCATTAAAACACGCAAAAAAAAATAATAATATTTTTCTTAAATCAATACAATTAATGACAGAATAGTTCGTTACAAAGAACACTATATTTGTGGGTCACATAAGTTAATAAATGTATAAAATCACACTCGGGATTATTCTAATAATCCCCTTTCTTTTTTCCTGTAAAGGGAAAAGGGAGACTGCTCCAACATACGTTCATATAAACGCTATCGATTTTCGATACGAAAACATTAGTACAGTTGGTAATGGGGGAACAGCTATTACGGATGCTTGGGTTTACAATAACGAAAATTTGCTTGGCGTTTTTGAGTTACCTGCTACCGTTGCGATTACCGCTGAAGGTATCCAAAATATATCCGTCAGAGCAGGTATAAAACTAAATGGAATTTCGGCTACTCGTGAGGCCTACCCATTTTACCAACCTTGGACGAGTACGATAGAACTAAAACCTTTGGATACGGCATTTATTACACCTTCCATTAGATACTATCCTGAAACTGGAATTTCCTTTATTGAAAATTTCGAAGATGTAGTTATTAAATTAGACACCACTCCCTATAGCGATGTTGCATTGGAAAGAACTAAAGTAACAGATCAACCCAATTATATTGAAGGATATGCCGGGTTTGCCACACTTACAAGTAGTCAAACGGAATTTAGTGCCTTTACCAAGAGTTTATTTATGGTTCCTACCACCTCATCCCTTCCTATATATTTAGAAATGGATTATAAGTGTAACCAAGAGTTTACAGTGTATGGGCTTATTTCTGAACCTGGGACTGCGTTAACTCAGATTCGATTTCTGACCTTAAGGTCAACGGTTGAAGAAGGGGAAATGAAATGGAAACATATTTATATCGATTTGACAGATTCTTTTTTGGGAAGAGTTCAGGCCTCTGGTTTTGGACTTAGCTTTACCGCAACGTATACTACGGGTAATCCTGAAGGATATATATATTTAGATAATACGAAAGTTGTAAATACCCTACAGTGAGCCTAAACAAACGAAAGGAATTATTTAAGTACTTGTTTGCCGATTTGTTAGCGGCTTCATTTACGTGGGTGGCATTTTTTGTGTTCCGCAAAAAATACTTGGAACCCTTAAAATTTGAGGAGCCCATTCCGATTACATTCGATAATCAGTTTTATTTAGGTTTATTGTTGATTCCATTATTCTGGGTCCTTTTTTATTACGTTACCGGTTATTATCAAAACCCATTCAAAAAATCTCGTTTATTCGAGCTGTCTATTACGCTATTTCAAACTCTTATTGGCGTGGTCTTTTTGTTTTTCATTATTATCTTAGATGATGAAATCCCAAATTACCGAAGCTATTACACTTCGTTTTTTGTGTTATTTACGTTACAATTCCTTTCTACATTTATTTTACGATATTTCCTAGTTAGCAGAACCGTACACAAAATTCATAACCGTCAAATTGGTTTTAGTACACTAATTGTGGGAGGTAACGAAAATGCGCTTAAGCTATTCAATGAATTAGAAGAAGCCAAAAGATCGAGTGGATTTATGATTAAAGGTTTTGTAAACGTAAATGGAAATACGGAACATTTATTACAAGGTAGCGTCACACATTTAGGCCATCTAAAAAATGTACATACTATAATACAGGAAAACAAAATAGAAGAAGTCATCATAGCCATTGAACCATCGGAACATCACAAAATTGAAGAAATAATTTCTGTCCTTGATGAAGAATACGTGGATATAAAAATAATTCCCGATATGTATACGATCCTGACTGGTCAGGTAAGAATGACTTCTATTTTTGGGGCTCCCTTAATCGATATTCGAAAGGAAATTATGCCTTCGTGGCAACAATCACTGAAACGGGTCTTTGATTTTTCGGTATCCATCAGTGTACTTACTTTATTCTTCCCTTTGTATTTTTTGATTGGGTTAATTGTCAAATTTGGATCTAAAGGGCCTATTATTTATTCGCAAGAACGAATTGGACATCATGGTAATCCATTCCGTATTTATAAGTTCAGATCCATGTTTCTGAATTCTGAAAAGAACGGTCCTCTGTTATCCAGTGATCATGACCCTAGAATTACCACCTTCGGAAGGTTTCTTCGAAAATCCAGATTAGACGAAATACCGCAGTTCTATAATGTTTTAATTGGGAACATGTCCATTGTAGGCCCCCGACCAGAAAGACAATACTATATTACATTAATTAAAGAAAGAGCTCCCCAATACTCCCACTTACAAAAAGTAAAACCTGGAATTACGAGCTGGGGCCAAGTTAAATATGGCTATGCCGAAAACGTAGATGAAATGGTTCGTAGGTTAAATTACGATATCCTTTACATTGAAAACATGTCCTTATTGGTGGATTTAAAAATCCTCATTTATACCATATTGATTGTACTAAAAGGGAAAGGGAAATAATTAACACCCTTCTTCTTTATGACAGAATTGGTCTGGTTCATTATTCTTGGCATATTCATACCCTAATTCCCACCAATTCTTCATGGTAGCAGGATCAAAAACCAAAGGGTATTCCGTTAGCAAATCTGGCGTGTAATAAATATTCACGTTTATTTTATCGGTCAACCCTTGCAATTGACCTAGCATCACATCTTTATTAAAACTATGATTCATAGAAATATCGAATACTTTGGACAAAGTTTGAAACGCATTAGTCGATTTTGGTAGTTTTTTTTCCTGAACTTTGGGACTTAACACGATAACATCCACCTCATCAATTTCACCCATATCAATAGCTGCTCTAATAGGCAAAATAGTCGCAAACCCACCATCGGCATATTCATACCCATTTTTATACAGGATACTCATAAAAGGAACATAATTTGAAGAACCCCAAATCCAATCTACAAAATCAGCGTATTTCTCTTTATTAGACGACTTAAATTCAATGGTTTGTGTAGTCAAGTTACTCACCGTCACTATGACCTCTTTCCCAATTTCCTTAATTTTCTGATACTGCTCCAACGTAATATTTCTTCGTAACAACCTCAATAACCGGTGACTATCGCCAAAAGTAGGAGCACTACTTAGGAAGGATTTTATAATATTAAAATGATTCAATTTCACGTTAAAATCCCCATTTTTATTCTGAATAATAAATGGATTATTGGTGAAAATATCTTTGGTTCTTACATGGGTATAGATATGTTTAATAATATCCACTTCTCCCAAAATTAAGTGGGGCAATAAAATACTTCCTGTAGATGAACCCACTCCTAGCGTATAGTTATATCCCCGTTCTTTAATGAGGTATTCCGCCACACCACCGGCCCATGCTCCCTTTGCTCCGCCTCCTGAAATTACCAATGCTCTTTTCATGACATAAAAGTAATTTTTTTGAATTTAGATCATTCATTTTTCAATGGAATTATACCAAATTCTTAAAAGTAATACGTCCTATTTTTGGTACTTTCGTCCCCCCTTCTAAGGGGTAAAAAATAAATATGGAAATAACGCTAACCGATGGGGTCGGCTACATCGCATCAATCATTGTTTTTATATCCTTTTTATATAAAGAGGTAAAGAAAATTCGATTAATTAATATGACTGGAGCTGTATTTTTTATGGCTTATGGATTTATGTTAAACAATGCGTATCCCGTAATTGTTTTCAACGGAGGATTAATTCTTCTTCATATTTATCATCTTTTAAAAGACACTAAAAATGAATAATATTCTTATAAAGAACATCCACTCACTTCTCCAATTAAACCCTAAAAACCAGGAGGTCGTTAAGGGGTTAGAAATGGACAAATCACCTTCATTATCCAATGCTTACGTAACTATTAGCAATGGTTTGATCTCTGGATATGGAGAAATGAATGCCTGTCCCAAAGAAGATTTTGACCAAGAAATTGATGCTACCAACAAATTAGTATTACCTGCTTGGTGTGATTCGCATACCCATCTGGTATATGCGGGTGACAGGTCTCAAGAATTTGAAGATCGAATTAATGGAATGTCCTACGAAGAAATTGCCAATCGGGGAGGTGGAATTTTGAATTCGGCTAAACGTATGTCAACCGCCTCAGAGGAAGAACTTTATTCAGACGCATATCAACGCCTGAATGAAATTATGGTGTTAGGAACAGGAGCCGTTGAAATAAAAAGTGGGTACGGTTTAACAGTAGATACCGAATTAAAAATGTTACGTGTGGTAGCCAAACTGAAAGATAACCACCCGATAACCATCAAAAGTACCTTTTTAGGAGCCCATGCTTTCCCGGAGAAATATAAAAATGATCCGGATGGATATATTGATCTAGTGGTGAACGAAATGATTCCAGCTGTGGCAAAACAAGGTCTGGCGGAATACATAGACATTTTTTGCGAGAAGGGGTACTTCACGGTAGCCCATACTCACAGAGTACTTGAAGCAGGGGTAAAACACGGGTTAATTCCCAAAACACATGTCAATCAATTTAACAGTATTGGAGGGGTTGAAGCGAGTATTAAGCACGATGCTTTATCTGTGGACCACCTAGAGGTTATGGCGCAAAGCGATTATACTTTTTTAGAAAATAGTAAAACCATACCTACGCTATTACCTTCATGTTCCTATTTTTTGAGTATTCCTTACGGACCCGCAAAGGAATTGATGGCCAAAAACATTCCCGTTGCACTGGCAACAGATTTTAACCCAGGATCCACCCCTTCTGGCAATATGAACTTTGTGGTTTCGACAGCGTGCATAAAAATGAAAATGACACCCCAAGAAGCCATTACAGCTGCGACAATAAATGGGGCCTACGCCATGGGATTATCAGATAAACTAGGGAGTATTTCCGTTGGTAAAACGGCCAACTTAATCATTACAAACCCGATGAAAAACAAAGCATTTATTCCCTATTATTTTGGCGTCAACCCCGTAAATAAATTAATCCTAAATGGACAAGTAGTTGTCGATCAATCTCTATAGTTTTGACCTATGCGTATTAAAATAATTTCCATACTTTTTTTATTCTTTTTTGCCCTTTCCAGTCAGGCACAAAAAACCAATGTCATCTCTATTTCTCAAGATATGATGACGAGCCTAAAAATGAATCTACCCCTATCGGATTATGAAACGCAATTGGCAATCGTTGCATTTGAGACACTCAACAATCAGTTAGATACCGATTTAAAGAAACAGGCTTTTTGGGCAAATATTTATATTGTTTACAGTCAAAAATTGATCAACCAAAATGGGGAATGTAAAAAAGGGTGTCGAAATCAAAAAATAGTTACCGTAGGAAATCGTGTTTTTAGTTTAAACGATATTTTATACAAAATCCTATTACACTCAAAAAGTAAAATAACAGGAGGTAAAAATTTGATCGCTTCCAAATGGGAAAAAGAACTCCGGGTGAATTATCCAGATGGACGGGTATTATTGGCTATTGATAGTCATGATACTATTGCAAATGCAGTTACCTACTACGAACCCGAAAAAATGGATGCCCAACTTAACGAAACCTCTAGGTTATTTTTAGTTTCGTTTGTATACTACGATTTGGATAAAAACCTCGTGTATTTACCTCTTTGGATCAAACGATTTAAACGTGAATTTGGTAAAAAATCGGGTGTGATAGCTGGGTTAAAAAGAGCCGAAATAATTCCAGAAAACATAATAGATACACGTATTGAGTATTCCGATAAAATAGCTACTTTTAAATAATGGAAACATTTGTTACTGCGGTTCTAGGAGCGTCACCAAATAAAATACGTTATTCTAATATCGCAGTTAATCGATTAGAGTACCATGAATTTCCATTAATAGCCTTAGGTTTTAGAAAAGGTCAAATCGGAAACTCTACCATCCTTACGGATTGGCCTAAGGTCATAAATGATTTAAAGGTGCTCACCTTATATATTGGCACAGAAAGACAACCAGAGTACTATGATTACATTATTGGATTAAAACCAGAAACGGTCATTTTTAATCCCGGTACAGAAAATCCGGAACTGTATGAATTACTTATGCAATCGGGAATAAAATTTGAAGAAGCGTGCACCTTAGTCCTTTTAGGAACGGGAGCCTATAAAAACCTATAAACATGATAAAATATTTCATTCTCCTAGCCACCTTGCTTGCCTCCACAATTAGCTTCGGCCAAAGCATGTATTCTACTACGACCAACCGCGTGGTATTATCTACGATTGTAAACTCGGATACTATTCTAATTGAAAACCGAAAAAATAATGTTCGTGTAAACGGAAACCTCGATTTGGTTGAAATCATTTATGATAATCAGGACGCTCGTATAGTTGGTCGCACCAATCAAAGAGAAGATCGATCTGATATCCAAATCAAATTTTTCAATGAATACCTTTGGTTAGATGAACGAATTAAAACGACCGAAAGAGTATTAAATTTCAAGGAAGAACTAAAAGTTGAAATAAACGGAATGGAACAAATTATTCCCGTTGACTTTATTATTTCTCGTCTTCGGGGAGGACAAGGATTTAATGTACTCATGGAGATTCATGGTAATTTTTCGGGAGAAGGGCTTGAAGAAGATTTCCCAGACTTAATTATTGATGGCGACATTGCTTTTGGCATTTACCTTACTATTCAAGTCACTCAATAATACAAGGATTTCAATTCCATAAATATACCCAAGAGATCCTCCAGAGGCAAGTCTTTTTTTGGGTCCAATTCCAATACTTGCATTTTTTTTCTATTTCCTCTTTCTAAAAGAGGATGTTCAAAATCCATAGCCCTGACTAGCCCAATGTACGGGTGTCCATTTTTTTTGTTATGATGAAAATAACAAAATGGTTTATTTTTAAAATAATAAAATGGGGTTCCATATTTCCAATGTTCAGAAAATTGAGAATCATTATTCAAAATAAATTGACGTAAGAAAATCAAAACCTCCTGATTTTGTTGAGGTTGATTAATAAAGTATTGATCAATTAGATTTAATTCCATTAATAATCCATTTCCACTTTACAGATTCTAGTTTTAAACGCAGCGTAAAATTCACTTTTACCTCGTTCTTTGGCAATTTGATGACGGGTATTTTGCCCCCAGTCTTTTATAGCCTTCAAGCTCTGACAATACGACACCGAAATCCCCAGCTCATTTCGAGCAGATTCCATACCGAGATAGCCCGGTTGTATTTGTGCCAATTCAAAAATGGTATCTGCTTCCTCGGGATATCCTTTCGGATCATCCTTAAGAATGGAAGTAAAAATAACTGTGTAATTAGGCGGTTTTGCTGTTGTTGTTATCATACTTATTATTTACATAAATCAAAGCCTTGTTGAATAATTTCACAGGCGTGTTGAATTTCACTATCCGTAATATTTAATGGCGGTGATAACCTGAATGCATAACCAGTTGACAAAAACCAAAAGGTAATAACCCCATTAGCCAAGCAGTGATCAAAAACGATCTTCACCTTCTCAAAGCTATCCATATCAATCGCAAAGAACAAACCCTTTCGTCTTATTTCTGAGACCTCCATATGCTGCAATAATTGCTCTATAAGGGCTCCTTTTCGCTCTACTTCATTGAAGTCAATTTCTTGCTGAATTACCTCTAAGTTAGCCAAGGCAGCCGCACAATTAACAGGATGTCCTCCAAAAGTGGTAATATGCCCTAACATTGGGTTATGGGTTAACTTCACCATCTTTTCCTTATTAGAGATCATAGCTCCTATGGCCATTCCTCCCCCAAAACCTTTTGCTAACGTTAAAATATCCGGCACGATATCGTAATGATTAAATGCAAACAACTTTCCAGTACGCCCCATCCCTGTTTGAATTTCATCAAAAATTAACTGAGCACCTGTTTGATCACATTTAGTACGGACGGCCTTCAAAAATTCCGGAGTAGCTATTCGCACTCCTGCATCCCCTTGGATGACCTCCATTATTACCGCGGCCGTTTTATCGGTTATTTCTTCTAAATCCGGAATGGAATTAAAATCAATAAATTTAACCCCGGGTAAAAAAGGTCGGAAAGCATATTTTTTATTCTCATTTCCTGTAACACTTAAAGAACCATGTGTACCTCCATGATAGGAATTGTTAAAACTGATCAATTCAGTTCTTCCCGTTTCTCTTTTAGCCAGTTTCAGAGCGGCTTCATTTGCTTCGGTACCCGAATTTACAAAATAAAAAGAATTTAGATCATCTGGAAGTACTTGGTTTAGTGCTTTGGCCAAATCACTCTGAACCTTCTGAATATACTCCCCATATACCATTACATGGAGGTGCTTATCTACTTGTGTTTTAATAGCCGATACCACCTTAGGATGATTGTGTCCAATATTGGTCACCGCCACTCCCGATATCATATCCAACCATTTTTCTCCCTTAGTTCCAAAAAGCCAAGAACCTCTAGCGGAATCAATTTCGATTCCCATTGGAAAAGGAGTGGTTTGTGCCAGATTTTTATAGAAAATATCTTTCGAAGAACTCATCCCACAAAAATAGGAAAGCAAACGCATTTACTTTCCTATTCTAACTTCTCTCTATTCAATTTTATTTTGGTGGTGGACCACCTCGTTTCATTTTACGCAAAAGTTCATGTCTAAAACCTAATTCAGCTCGATATAGTTTTCCGACCTTCTGTATCGATAGTACTTTTTTAAATTTAAGATCATATTCCCGTCTTAGATCCAAAATTTCTTGATCCGTATCAAAGTTCAATTGGATTATCGCATTCATCTCCTTATCCGATAACTCTTTCCCATCACTCGCTTTATGTGCTTTTCTTTTTTTCCGTTCTAAAGCTTTTATTTTTGCCCCAAACTCATTGTATACCGGCCAAAATTTCTCTGCTTCTGTCGGAGTCAATGCCAATTGCGTGGTAATATACTCCACCTTCATAGCATGAATTTTCTCATTCCTTTCTTTATTACCTCCATGTGGTCCTTCTCCATGAGGAGGTTGACCCATCGTGATTGTATGTACCATAAGAGTCAAAACAAACAACCCCATATTTTTTATTGCATTCATAATCAAAATTTTAAATATTTTCCAAAATCACAAACTCCGAATAATTCATTTCTAAAACATATTCATAGATCTCATCTTCGGAAACCAATATTTCGTCAAACGTCATGTTTTCTAATTCTTCCATAGATAAATTTTCTGCCAACACGTATTCATCTATTAGGTAATAATCATCGTAACTTTCGATTATCCCTTCGGTATAAGTCCGTTGATTTACTTTCATTTCCTTTTCGGGAGACAACCATACAAAAGCCGCCCAAATCAAACATGCAGCAATGGTTAATACGGATATTATCTTTTGTATTTTAATAGGTTTAATAGCTGTAACCACTATTGGTTCTGGTTCTTCCAATGAGATTTTGGCCAACATAGATTTCTCAAAATCGTCCAAATAACCTTCCGGAATCTTAAACCCCTTAGGCGTTTTTGAGGAGCCCTTGAATACGAATTCTTCTTCGTTGTTTTGGAAATCAGAAGTGTGCATATCCATATGATTATTTTTTTCCTAAAAGGTTTAAATCAACACTATTAATTTTTACAAATTTTTCAATTTTCTTTACCGCATGATGATAAGAAGCTTTTAACCCACCCACCGAAGTATCTAGAATATCGGAAATTTCTTGATATTTCATTTCTTCAAAATATTTCATGTTAAAAACCTGCTTTTGTTTATCCGGTAAAGAATTAACTGCTTCTCTAAGCAGAGCTTCGGCTTTATCACCATCAAAGTATTCATCCGCTACCAAGGTATTGGCGAATCCCATCTCCTCATTATCTATACTTACCGCCCATTTTCGTTTTTTTGAATCTAAAAAACTTAAAGACTCGTTGGTTGCAATTCGATACGCCCAACTAAAAACTTGACTTCTTCCTTCAAATTTGGGTAAATACCGCCAAATTTTTATGTAGGTGTTTTGCAATACGTCATCTGCATCATCATGGACATTCACCATATTTCGGATATGCCAGTATAACCGCTCTTTATAAGCTGACAAAATCAATACGAATGCCTTATCAAAAGCTTCGATTGCCAATAAATCTGTTATTTGTTTTTCGAGGATATCCGACATTTCCGTCCCTTTGACCTCGACCGAATTAAATGGTTTAAGGTCAGATTTTATTTTATTAAAGAAAGCATGCCTTTATATGTTTTCTCGCCAATAGTGACCATATAAAAGTAAACACCTGCGGGAGATAATTCCCCTGATGAAGTACGTCCATCCCATCTAGAGCCCATAAATTCACTGTGAAACTGTTGCACTCCCCAGCGATTAAAAATATTCATGGTGATCTTTTTTCCGCCATCATAGCTCACGTAGAAATAATCATTCACCCCATCCCCATTTGGGGAGAAAACATTGGGGATAATAAAGACTTCACAATCGGAAACATTTGAACTCAAAATTTTCGTACAACCTTGGTCGGACATAGTGACCGAATACAGCCCCTGTTGGTTAACTTCCAAAGAAGAGTTCAAGGATCCATCATTCCATAAATACGTTGCATTGGGAATCTCTGCATCAAGAGTCAAGGTCTCGGAGTTACAGAAATCAACAATAGAATCCCACTGAACAGGATCTGGAATACGAACCAGGTCCACTGCAATGGTATCCGTGTAAAAACGAGGATCACAAAACGCTTTGGCTTGTAACCAATAAGTTCCAGCTTGAGATACCTTTATGGCTGCAGTCGTCTCCCCTGTGGACCATAAATGCTGTTCATACTCCAAGGGAGAGCTATTCTTCAATTCAAAAGAATCCTGATTACAAATAATGGTATCAGGTCCCAAGTTCACCGGAGCACTCGGAAATGATTCGCAAATGAGGCTTTCATTTATTGTTAAACTTGTCAAGATCAATGGAACTATATTATCTATTATATTCAATGCCTGTACCGATATATTTACAGTAGATTCAGATGCGGGTTCCTCCCGAAGATTAAAAGAATAATTAATGGCGCAATCCACTTTATAATTAGAAGATAATTTGCCGTGGACTAAGGTAGATGAACCCGTTAAATCATTTCCTACTACAATCACTTCTCCTGTGGAGGTTTGTGCAAGATCAAACAACTGAAAATTAGAGGAGCTAAACCCTAGTTTTGAAGCTCTACGACTAATTAGTTCCGAATCGAACTCTATGAGTACAGGATTACCTTGTCCAATTATGTTTAATAAGGCGACAAAATTTCCATTTTCTAAGGATTTGAGATTCATGGAGCCGATGGCTACATTGTCAATAAACTTCACCCTATCCCACAAAATCGCTCCTGTTTTTGAAATTTTCATAAAACCAAATTCAGAAGTGCCGTTTTTACTTTTCGTAAAAATATAACCATCACTGACCTCAATAGGCGCATAATAATTGTAGGTAAGAACAGTATTTACTTGGGTTTTCCATTCTATATCTCCATTGGTATCCATTTTAAAAAAGACGTCACCCGCTCTACATAAACTCCCTCCATCTGAGGTCGCAATAGCGGCACCCCAAATTGAATTTACTAGATATTTTTTGGTCCAAATAACCGTACCAGAAGGATCCATTTTAACGACAGATCTAAATCCTTGCCCCCCTCCGACAGGGCTTCCCGCAGCATAAACTAAAATATTACCCTGCGTATCTTTTATTATGGAATAAGGAAAATATTCTGCGCTCGTACTGTTAAATTGCTTGGACCAAGCTACGGTTCCAGTGGGATCAAATACGGAAACTCTAAAACCAAAATAAGGCCCCATTATTTCTCTTTGGAGTATACCCACACGATCGTTATTTAAAACCACCAGGGCATTTCCCACACAACAATTTTGGTTAACTACTGGTGATTGATAAGCCCATTGTTCAAAACCACATTCATCGTATCGAATTAAAGTGGAGTTATCGGGAGTATAGACCACCCATCCATCATCGGATAAAGTTCCTACAGATGGTTTTTCAATACTAGTAATACCCAGGTCTCGAATAAAATAAAGCTGCGACACTACCGTATTGCCATACGTAAGGGACATTATCAGCAATAAATAAAAATGGAAATATTTAGCACGTAATTTCATGGAATAATTTAGGAGTTACAAAGGTACATAATTGTGCATTTGCAAAACGGCTAGAAAAACCGTAATATTATGATATCAAAATGATACTACTATGAAATCAGAAAAAGAAATAAAATCAACCAACGGATACACGATGTTATTGGTTCTTATGACTCTCATTGTTTTGTTGGTAACGGCCTTAATTCTCACTAAAAACCCACTATGTTTGCTTCTAACCCCCGTCATTATTGGATTAATGCCTGGATTTATAACCATCACTCCTAATAACTCCAGGGTACTCGTACTTTTTGGAGCCTATAAGGGAACAGTAAAAGAAAATGGATTTTTCTTTACCAATCCATTTTATACCAAACAAAAAATATCTTTAAGAGCACGAAACTTTGACAGCGAACGAGTTAAAGTAAATGATAAGGTAGGGAACCCTATTTTAATAAATGTCATTTTGGTGTGGAAAGTTCAAGACACTTTTAAAGCGGCTTTTGATGTGGATATATACGAACATTTTGTTCGCATACAAACGGATGCTGCGGTAAGAAAACTTGCAGGTTCTTATCCCTATGATAATTTTGACGAGGAAAGAGCAGAAATGACTTTACGTTCCGGATTATCTGAAGTTAATGACGCTTTAGAACATGAACTTACCGAAAGGTTAGCCATTGCGGGTATCGAAGTAATGGAAGCTCGAATTGGATATTTGGCTTATGCACCAGAAATTGCGAGCTCTATGTTGAAAAGACAACAAGCTGTGGCCATTGTATCTGCACGTAAAAAAATTGTAGAAGGTGCTGTAGGTATGGTAGAAGATGCATTAGAAAAGTTAACTGCCGATGGTATTGTTGATTTTGACAATGACAAAAAAGCCTCGATGGCTTGTAACCTAATGGTTGTTTTGTGTGGCGATAAAGAAGCTACACCTGTAATTAATACGGGAACCTTACATTAGATTTATGCGAACAACAAAATCGTAAAAAGAAGCGTTTGAAATCAGAATAAATAAGTTTACTCGGAGGTTGGAGAACAATTTACGTGACACTCTATGGTGCCCTCTGCTCGGGATTAATGGAAAAATAAATATAATGTCAAAAAAAAAATCATTTGTACTTCGGATAGACCCGGAAACATTTGAATCTATTGAAAAATGGGCTGCAGACGAATTTAGAAGCGTCAATGGTCAGTTAGAATGGATGATACATAAATCGCTCAAGGATGCTAAGCGTCTGAAAAAAAGAAAAACAGGCGAATAAAAAAAGGGCATTTCTAACGAAATGCCCTTTTACTTTTTGTTCTCTTTTTATTACACATTAAATCTGAAGTGCATTACATCTCCATCCCTAACGATATATTCTTTTCCTTCTACAGATAGTTTCCCGGCCTCTTTTGAAGCGGCTTCAGAACCATATTTCACAAAGTCAGCGTAATGGATTACCTCCGCTCTAATAAATCCTTTTTCAAAATCGGTGTGAATCACTCCAGCCGCCTGTGGTGCTGTGGTACCTTCATGAATAGTCCATGCTCTCACCTCTTTCACCCCGGCAGTGAAATACGTTTCCAACTTTAATAAGTGGTATGCCGATTTAATGAGTCGAGCCACACCAGGAGTTTCTAAACCTAGTTCTTCTAGGAACATTTGACGTTCATCATACGTTTCTAACTCCGTAATATCTGCTTCAATAGCGGCACCTAAAATAATAATTTCAGCATCTTCATCCTTCACGGCTTCTTTAACTGCATCTACATGTGCATTTCCAGTAACCACAGATGCCTCATCTACATTACATACGTACAACACCGGTTTGGAAGTTAGTAATTGTAAGCTCGAAAGAAGAAGCAGTTCATCTTCATTGGTGATTTCCAATGCACGCACAGACTTTCCTTGATTCAAATGATCAATTAATAACTGGAAAAATGCCCCCTCTTTTTGAGCGACTTTATTTCCCGTTTTAGCTGCTCTTTTAATTTTATCACTTGCTTTTTCAAGGGTTTCTAAATCCTTTAATTGAAGTTCGGCATCAATCACATCTTTATCTCCTACGGGATCAATTTTGCCCTCCACGTGAATAATATTGTCATCTTCAAAACAACGTAACACATGAATAATAGCATCCGTTTCACGGATATTTCCCAAAAACTGATTTCCTAATCCCTCTCCTTTACTGGCTCCTTTTACCAAGCCTGCGATATCTACAATCTCAATCGTTGTAGGTTGTACTTTTTGAGGGCTCACCAATTCTTCTAATTTAGACAAACGCTCATCCGGTACTGTAATTATCCCCACATTTGGTTCAATAGTACAAAACGGAAAATTCGCTGATTGCGCCTTTGCGTTTGATAAACAATTAAAAAGAGTTGATTTTCCAACGTTAGGAAGTCCTACAATACCACATTTCAATGCCATAAGTCTTATTTTTTTAAGAACGGCAAAAGTAATTATTATTCACGGGAAGAAATACAATAACCCACAGCCAATTTGGTTTTCATTTAGGAAGTAAAATTCTTATGGTTTGAAAAAAACTTTTAACAAAATATTGCCATTCGATCAAAAGGCATCATTTTTGAACCAACGACCAATAATCGTTATTCTATGAGCAAATTTGGAGCATTACACATTTTACTTTTTTTGTTGGGTTTAATCCTTTTTACCCCGAATCTCAATGCGCAAAATTCGAAAGCTGAATTAACACGGATTTTATTCATTTACGATGCGTCCAACAGTATGAACGGCCAATGGGAAGGTCAAAGCAAACATACCACGGCAAAGAATCTTTTAAATACCGCCTTGGATAGTTTAAACGGAGTGGAGAATTTACAAGTAGCTCTGCGTGTTTACGGTCACTCAAAGAGTTATTTAAATGGCCAAGAATGTAATGATACCAAATTAGAGGTTCCTTTCAAATTTGGGAATTTCGAAGAAATAAAAACCAAATTAAAAAGCATCAGACCCAAAGGGACCACTCCTATTGCTTTGTCTTTGGAGCGAACAAAAGACGATTTCCCATACTGTAAAAACTGTAGAAACATTATCATCCTTATTACCGATGGTATTGAGGAATGTAACGGGGACCCATGTGCGGTTTCACTGGCTTTGCAAAAAAATGGAATTATCCTAAAACCTTTCGTTATTGGACTGGGATTAAAAGATGAGTTCAAAAAGCAATTTCAATGTGTTGGAAACTATTTTGATGTCACCAGTCCACAGGTTTTTAGTAATGTACTTGATATTGTTATTTCGCAAGCCTTAAATGCAACTACCGCTCAAATCAATTTATTGGATTCGTATGAAAATCCAACAGAGACTAATGTTCCTATGATGTTAGTTAATCCCATTTATAATGACGTAGATTATCATTATGTGCATACCATTAATTCAAGAGGAAACCCGGATACGGTATACATTGACCCATCTGTAAAATACGATTTGTATGTATACACGGTACCTCAAGTAATTAAAAAAGCCATTCAAATAAAAGCAGCTGTTCATAATATTGTGGCGGTCGATGCTGCCCAAGGCTCCTTAACCATCCGAATGAGTTCTAGATCCGTGCAAGGTCAAGCCCCCATAATTGTCCGGAAAGCAGGGACCATGGAAACTCTTTATGCACAACCATTAGGTACCACTCAAAAATATTTGGTAGGTAAATATGATTTGGAAATTTTAACCTTACCCCGTACCTATTTAAAAGACGTTGAAATTAACCAAAGTACAAATACCAAAATTGAACTTCCTAATTACGGTCAGGTTTCTCTTATTCGCAGTTATCCTGGGTTTGGGGCCATTTTTGTAAAACGCAATGGTGGACTTGAATGGGTACTCGATTTAAATCAAAGGAAAAACTCCGAAACGATTCGACTATTACCGGGGAATTACAAGGTGATGTTCCGAGCTAAAACCGATTTGAACTCTAAAAATACCAAGTGGAAAAATTTCAGTATTAAAAGTGGCTCTTCTACTTCCATCCGATTTTAGTTCGAGCCAATG
>MAAC01009461.1_pt1 | contig 24862 bp, 24 predicted proteins | sample 1115981 | NCBI WGS metagenome assembly MAAC01 (sample SAMN04961126, study PRJNA320927) | seawater metagenome | isolation source: sample BD02T64 sea water enriched with oil for 64 days | place: USA:Gulf of Mexico | collected 2013-07-27
GGAGGCCAACGCATCGACTTATTTGGTGCACAACTTCATGAACTACCTGACATATGGCGCCAACTGATTGATGCCGGTTTTGAAACTGGCCATGCCTATGGAAAATCCCTACGTACGGTTAAATCCTGTGTCGGCAGCACCTGGTGTCGCTATGGCGTTCAGGACAGTCTCTCTATGACTATCGCTATCGAGGATCGCTACAAAGGCCTCCGATCTCCCCACAAAGTCAAGATGGCCGTGTCCGGCTGCACCCGCGAGTGTGCGGAAGCACAAAGTAAAGATGTGGGCATTATTGCTACTGAAAATGGCTGGAACCTCTATGTGTGTGGTAACGGTGGTATGCGCCCTCGACACGCAGATCTGTTTGCCACTGATCTTGATGACGAAACCCTAATCAAATATATCGACCGGTTCTTTATGTTTTATATCCGTACCGCAGACCGCTTACAGCGCACCTCGGTATGGCTGGAAAATCTTGAGGGAGGCCTCGATTACCTGAAAGAAGTCATCATTGATGACAAGCTGGGTATCTGCGGGGAACTAGAAAGTGAAATGACCAAGGTCATTGGCACCTATCAATGCGAGTGGAAAACCACCATTGAAGACCCAGAAAAGCTCAAACGCTTTAGTCACTTTATCAATGCCGATGAGCCAGACAGCAATCTCGCCTTTGTAAAAACGCGGGGACAGCGCCGTCCGGCTACCGAGGAAGAAAAAATCACTGCAATAGAAGTTGTGGAGTAATTTATGAGTACTGCAATCAGCACTGAATGGGTCAGCATTTGCCCGGTTGAAGACCTTTTGGCCAACACAGGACTTTGTGCCTTGCACGAGGGCGAGCAAGTGGCTATTTACAAAATCAATCCGTGCGAGGAATACAGCCAGAATTTTTTATATGCCATTTCCAATTATGACCCCATTGGCAAAGCCAATGTGCTCTCACGAGGTATTTTGGGAAATATTGGCAACCACTTGGTCGTCGCCTCTCCACTTTACAAACAACATTTCGATCTATTCTCAGGTGAATGCCTGGAAGATCCAGAACACAGGGTAAAAACTTATGAAGTGAGGTGCTTCAATGACGAGATTCAATTGAAGAAAAGCGCCCAATAACAGGTTATTTCAAATACCTGAATACTGATTGTCCACCTGTGACTCTCGAGCAAAGAACTGCCGAGTAAAAACCGGAACTATTATGACTACTGAATCCTTCAACATATTTTCTTTCAAAGGGAAGATGAAAACGCTCCACATGAGCTGGATTGCTTTTTTTATCACCTTTTTCGTGTGGTTTAACCACGCACCCATGTTGCAAGCCATTGCCCACTCACTCGGGCTATCCGGTTCTGAGATAAAAACACTGCTGATTCTTAACGTGGCACTAACCATTCCTGCCAGGGTAATCATCGGCATGATGACAGACCGGTTTGGACCGAAGATTGTCTATTCCGGCTTATTAGCCCTCTGCTCCATTCCCTGCTTTATGTTCGCTATGGCTGACACCTTCACCCAAGCTGCGTTGGCTCGCTTCCTACTTGGCTTTATCGGCGCAGGATTTGTCGTCGGTATCCGCTTGGTTAGTGAATGGTTCCCCGCCAATGAATTGGGTACCGCAGAAGGTATTTATGGTGGCTGGGGTAACTTTGGTTCTGCCGCAGCTGCATTTTGTTTGCCCGCCTTGGCTCTGGTCTTTGGTGGTGATGATGGCTGGCGTTATGCCGTCGGCCTGACCGGTCTGATCAGCCTGATTTTTAGTGTTATTTTCTACAGAAATGTGTCTGATACGCCCAAGGGGTCTACCTACTTTAAACCTAAACACAGTGGCGCCATGGAGGTCACCAGCAAAGGCGACTTCTTCTTCCTGCTCGCCATGAAAGTGCCCATGTATGCAGCACTTGTGCTATTAAGTTGGAAGCTCTCTCCAGCCGGAGTTAGCCTAATAACCGAAACGGTTTGTATTGCCATCTATGTGGGCTTAATACTACTTTATGTCTACGAAGTATTTATGGCATGGAAGGTAAACCGGAACGTTTTTGTCAAACCCGTACCTGAACTACACCAGTATAAATTCAAGCAAGTGGCGGTATTGAACGTACTTTACTTCGCTACTTTTGGGTCAGAGCTCGCGGTGATCTCTATGCTACCGCTATTTTTTGCCGATACTTTTGAACTCACCCCGGTGGTGGCAGGCATGGTAGCTTCAGCCTATGCCTTTATGAACCTGATGTCTCGCCCCGGTGGCGGCTGGCTATCTGACCGCTTTGGCCGTAAACCCACGCTACTAATTTTGACTGCTGGTCTGGCTGTGGGCTACTTCCTTATGGCCATGGTCGATAGCCAATGGCCTATTTGGCTGGCAGTGATTGCCGCCATGGCTTGCTCCTTTTTTGTTCAATCTGGTGAAGGCGCCGTGTTCGCTACGGTGCCATTGATTAAACGCCGCCTAACGGGACAAATTGCCGGTATGACCGGAGCCTACGGTAACGTCGGCGCTGTGGTCTACCTGACCGTTCTGTCTCTTGTTGAGTACCAAACCTTCTTCATGGTGATAGCAGGAACAGCAGTATTAGGGTTTATCACTCTACTGCTGATGGAGGAGCCTAAAGGTAATATGGCTGAAATCCACGATGATGGCTCCGTTGAGCTAATCAGCGTAACCTGATATCAACTTAACTTAATACCAAGTGATGAAAAAACAACTGCCGGAGACTTATTGATTGTGACGGCCGCCACCATACCTACTGAACCAGCACCTGTTGAACCAGTGCCTGTTAAACCAGCACCTGGCGACTCAACACGGGTTGAACCTCAGCACCAAACGTCATCCTCTGAACTGAGGGTGACCTTTGGCGGCCACTCCATTGCCGGCGTTAAGAAGAGAAATGAAGATGCCTTTTCAGCCTATCTTCCCTCATCCAAAGGTGAAAACCAGCTCAAAGGTATCACAGCTTGTATCGCCGATGGCGTCAGTTGTAGCGAGAATGCTCAACTAGCCAGCCAAACAGCTGTCACACTTTTCATTGACGACTACTACAGCACACCCGAGAGCTGGACTGTACGTACCTCTGCTGCCCGAGTAATGTCATCACTCAACTCATGGCTGTATCACCATGGCCAACAAGACTATCAACCCCAAAACGGTGCGGTAACCACTTTTAGTTCGGCTATTTTTAAATCCCGAACTGCTCACCTGTTCCATGCTGGTGACAGCAGAATATACCGACTCAGAAAAGGTGAGCTTGAGCAACTTACCACTGACCACTGCAACCATGCTTCTGGTGGAAAAACTTACCTCACCCGGGCACTGGGTATGGACAGTCATCTGGAAGTGGATTATATCCAGGCAGAACTAGAACAGGGCGATCTGTTTCTGCTCACTACAGATGGCATACACGAGGTGCTGTCCCGTAACGAGTTAATTACCCTGGCAGAGTCCACTGACAACAATCTGGAAGATGTCGCATCGACCATTGTCGACCAAGCTCTGGCTCAAGGAAGCGAAGACAACCTGAGCTGCCTACTGGTTCGAATAGAACAATTACCGATAGAAGACCTTAACGAAATCCACCGCAAGTTAACCCATCAAACCATTCCACCGGTAATGAAACCGGGAATGACAATAGATGGCTATACCATTCAACAGGTAATGCACAGTGGCACGCGCAGCCACCTCTACCTAGTAACACATCCAAACCATGATAGCCGATTTGCCCTGAAAGCCCCCTCTGCTAATTTTGCAGAAGACGCCCAATACCTCGAAGGGTTCATGCGCGAAGAATGGGTAGGGCGCCGCATCGATAACAAGGGTGTAATGAAGATACTGCCCAAGGATGAAAAAAGTAAATTTCTATACCACCTCTGCGAATATATTGAAGGGCAAACCCTAAGGCAGTGGATGTATGACAACCCACAACCTTCGCTGGAAAAAGTCAGAACCATCACTCAAGGTATTATTCAGTCATTGCGGGCATTTCAACGGCTCGGGATGGTTCACCGAGACCTGAAACCCGAAAATGTCCTCATTGATGAGAACGAACAGGTAAAACTCATTGATTTTGGGACCGTTCAGGTCAGCGGACTCAACGAAATAAGCAGCCCGCTCCATGAAGAATGTCCCGTGGGGTCTGTGAACTATATTGCACCAGAATACCTAATGAACCAGAAAGGGACCTATCGCTCCGACCTCTTTTCTCTGGGGGTCATCATCTACGAAATGGTGACAGGTAAACAGCCGTTTAATCTATCAAATACTCATCGACGAACACCCAAGCATTACGGTGAGTGGCAGTATCATTCTGCACAGGAATACCGTCCGGATCTTCCTCTGTGGTTGGATCTTTCTCTTGAAAAAGCAACCAGCCCCAATCCAACAGGACGATATGCCGCCTTATCAGAGTTCTACACAGATCTCTGTACACCAAACCAAACCATGGTGAACAAGCGCGAACATTCTCCATTGCTAGAGCGAGATCCGGTTCGCCTATGGAAAATGATCTCGGCCTTGCTCTTGATCATTGTTGTTCTTCAGGCGGCCTTATAGAGTGACTTGAACTACGGTGACTTAAACCAAGGTGGCCATGAAGGTCCGCGTAAACAGATAACACAAAATTTTGGAGACTAAGTATCAATGAACCCAACAGTGAACAATCCAGGTACTATCCAAGCAAAAGATATCATGCACGCAGAAGTACTCAGTGTGTATGAAGGCTGGTCCATACAGCGTCTGGCCGACTTTTTTATGAAACATAAAATCTCTGGAGCACCGGTTATCGCGGCTGACCATGAGTTAGTTGGTGTGGTCAGTGTCTCCGATATTTTCCATTTTGAAAATATGGATGAGGAACAGCGACAGTCCGCATTGCAAACCTGTTACCGTGACGTGACCAACACTGAACCCAACGTGGTAGACCTCGAAAACTGGAGTAAAAATGCCCAGTACCACTGTACCGTTCATCAAATTATGGCTCCCCAAGTGATCAGTGTGGCTGAAACCGCGTCACTATCAGAAATAGCATCGCTGATGTTAGAACAACGCATCCACCGGGTATTTGTCACCTGTGACAATTGTATTTCCGGTGTTATTTCTACCTCGAATATTCTTCAAGTTTTGGCCAGTGATGAAACGGCATTAATCGCAGCCAGGAAAACGGCCTAAAAACTGGCATTAAATACCCAATTTTTCTTACTCGGGTGCGACATTTTGTCGCATCCTCAAAGCCCCTGTAGAACAGTAGAATGGCATTACTCTCAATACCCTACTGGAAATTTAACCCTTGAAACGTACTACTGCACTGGCTTCACTATTCATCACCTCTCTGGCACCTATGGCTTTAGCTGACCATAGCCATATGGAAGAGATCAGCATCACGGGCCAAAAATCAGCCAAGATCACCCCCATGAAAGTATCCCCTGCAGAAGTGCCCGTTATTGATACAGCGGCTTTGTTACAGAAAGTGCCCGGCGCCAATATCAATAGTAATGGAGCACTCACCGGCATTGTGCAATATAGAGGTTTATACAGTGACAGGGTAAGTATTCATATTGATCATAGCCCCACCCTAACAGGTGGCCCCAATGCAATGGATACCCCCCTTTCATACACCCCACCTATGCTGCTCAAATCTCTTGAGGTTCACCGAGGGATTGCCCCGGTCAGCGTCGCACAAGAGAGTATCGGCGGCCATATCACAGCCAAGCTTGATCGTGGTGAGTTTACTGATCATAAAGATTTAACGTTCTCCGGCGCACTCTTAAACCGCGTTAATAGCAGTAGTGACGGGTTCAGCAATGCTATTAAATCAGTCTTGGCCAACAAGAATCATAAGGTGGCTGTGCTAGCCAGCCACGATGAAGGTGATGACACCCGGATTGGTGATAACGATAAACTTGGTGGTACTCAGTATCGTCGTAGCCGTTACGACATTAGCTATGGCTGGCAAAACGATGACACTAAGCTTGAAATCTACGCAGGCCAATTAGACACTAGAGATACTGGAACCCCCGCCCTACCCATGGACATTAGTCATATTGATAGCGATATGGTGGGCGCCAATCTGAGTAAAACCTTCGGTGATATCGTGGTATCAGGAAACCTATCCTACAATCATGTAGACCACGGCATGGACAACTTCTCCCAACGTCCAGAGCCCATGGCTTCCATGTTTCGTCAAAATAAAGCCACGGCTCACAACACTGCCTGGTCATTGCAAGCCAAATGGCCACTAGCCCTTAGCTTATTCGGGATTGGTTCATCCGAAGGCTTCCTCACCGTGGGAGCCGATGGCAACGAAACCGTGCATGACTCCACTATTACCAACCCCAACAACCCCATGTTCGAAATAAAGAACTTTTCAGATGTTGAGCGGGATAGTTACGGTATCTTCACCGAGTGGACAGGGGATATAGGAGACTGGCAGATAGAGACTGGGGTTCGCTACACCCGCGTCAGTATGGATAGTAATTCAGTTTATGCCACCGGCATGATGGGAATGATGGGGGTGAATGCCGATCTTCTGGCTGGCAATTTTAATGACGGCAATCTCGAAAAGGATTACCACAACGTTGATTTGGTATTTAATGCCAGCCTGCCACTCAGCAGTAGTACTACGTTCAATGTAGGCTTGGGCCGCAAAAACCGTGCGCCCTCCTATCAAGAACGCTACCTATGGCTACCTCTACCATCTGCAGGTGGTCTGGCCGATGGCCGTAGCTACATTGGTAACCTTCGGCTCGACAAAGAAACGTCCAATGAAATTACCTTGGGTGTTGACTGGGAGTCCAGTCAAGCTTGGGCAACCCCTCAGGTCTTCTATCGCTACATCGACGACTACATACAAGGTGTCCCTGCCTCAGATATGACCGCCAATATGGTCAGTATGATGATGAACGGTAAACCTGCCCTGATGTTCGATAATATCGATGCCAAAATGTATGGCCTTGATATGGGCTACGGTTATGCGCTGTCTGACAGTTTGAGCCTGGAGGGCAACTTGAGTTATGTCCGTGGCAAACGGGATGATAGCAATGACGACCTCTACCGCATCGCACCGCTTAACAACCGGCTTGCTCTTTTGTATAAAAAGAATGCGCTGAAGTTAAAAATTGAGTCCGTTCTCTACGCCAAACAGAACAAGGTCTCAGAGTTCAATGAAGAAGAAGAAACCTCCGGTTACGGGATCGTCAACTTATCGGGTAACTATCAACTAACTGAACAGCTATCCCTTTCCACTGGCGTAGAAAATCTATTTGATAATCGCTATGAAGATCACTTGGCTGGTTATAACCGAAACAGTGATAGTGATATTGCTGTTGGCGACAGGCTGTCAGGATCAGGAAGAAATGTTTATGTCTCTCTGTCACTTAACTGGTAGTGGACTTAATTGGTAACAGGTTCATCTGATACCATGACCCTATGCTACAAAATAAAAAGATCGCAATACATGACACATTAATTATCTCAGCGGCAAGGCAAAACCTTCGCCAACTGAGCATCATCAGGAACATCGCTCTTGGGGGCCAATTATTGGCCCTCCTTTTTTTTAGTCAGATTCAGGATATTGGTTTACCGGTCATCACCCTGAGTGTCGTACTGGCCTTGTACGGTATCGTTATAGCAGCCACCTGGTGGCGCTCCTTTCAAAGCCCGGCCATTACCGAACTTGAGTTCTTCAGTCACTTATTAATCGATATCCTGTTCTTTACTGCCCTACTGTATTTTAGTGGCGGAGCCTCTAACCCCTTTGTCTCGTACTATCTCGTTCCCATCAGCATCGCGGCAACCACACTCCCTTTACGCTATACATGGAGCATCGCCCTGCTATCGCTGGGTGCCTACAGCTGGCTATTAGTCAACTACCTCCCTATCCCAGCACTATCACCCAGCCACCACAATGACAGCAGTAATAATTTGCACATTCTGGGCATGTGGTGCAATTTTGTGGTGAGCGCCCTGTTGATCACTTACTTTGTCACCCGTATGGCCAGCACACTCAAGCAGCAAGAAATAAAACTGGCCCAACAACGAGAAGATCAACTCCGGGATGAACAAGTCATAGGCATTGGCACACTGGCGGCTGGTACTGCACATGAACTGGGTACACCGCTCAATACCATGAAAATTTTGGTGGATGAGATGAGGGATGAAAAACCAGATTTTGATGACGACCTATCCATTCTGCAACAACAGATTGAGCAGTGTCGCACCACACTAAAACAGCTGATTACCACCGCGGAAACGGCTACAGATAGCCTTGAAGTCAAACCGATTCGTGAATATTTCCACAAGTTACTGGAACGCTGGCAGGTAATGCGCCCAAAAACCCAAGCTAATATTCACTACGCGGATAACCTCCCAGAGTGTAAAACCAGCTTTCATCCCACCATAGCTCAATCGCTCACCAACCTGCTCAATAATGCAGCAGATGCCAGCCCGGCACAGGTGGACGTGGCACTATCCTGGGATACAAAAACTGTCGAACTCAGTATTCGAGATTACGGCGAGGGTATAACTCAAAAACAACAGGAAACACTGGGAAAACCGTTTCATTCAGAGAAACCTGACGGCATGGGGCTGGGACTTTTTTTAACCCAGGCATCCATCAATCGCTACGGTGGAGAAGTCACCATAAGTCCCGCTGAAGGCAGAGGAACACTCACCCGGGTCGTACTTCCATTAATCGATGAACTGATCACAGGCAAAGAACCATGAGTCAAGAGACATGAGCCAAAAGACACTGTTAATCGTGGATGATGATTCGACCTTTTCCAGTATTCTTGGCAGGGCTTTGACACGCCGTGGATATCAGGTATTCACGGCAGAAACCGCCGCGGAAGCGGTTGAATTATGCACGCAACACCAACCCCAGCAAGCAGTAGTTGATCTCAAACTCGAAACAGAATCTGGGTTGAATATACTGCCCCAGCTAAAAGAGGTGAACCCCAATATACAAATGCTGATCCTGACAGGCTACTCGAGTATTTCAACCGCCGTAGAAGCCATCAAAATGGGTGCCATCAATTATTTATGCAAACCCGCAGGGGTAGAGGATATCCTCGCGGCCTTTAGCAATACCGCACCTAACCCAGAAGCCAGTATTAAAGAAACTCCGCCCTCTGTAGATCGTTTGGAATGGGAACACATTCAAAAAGTACTGACAGAAAATGACGGCAATATTTCAGCAACGGCAAGAAACCTTGGTATGCATCGGCGGACATTGCAAAGAAAACTACTAAAGCGCCCGGTTAAAGAATAGCTTCCTTTAAATCTCTAGCAACAAAAGAGAATCGAACACTTGATCCAACAGGTATATGCTTCTATGGTTTCTAAGCTTTAGTAATAACTCTAATACCGAGTGAACAACTACTCGCGAACTGACCGAAGGATCGGTAATGAAGACATTGAAAAATCTCCCCGCCTCTTTCAACTTCTGTATCTATATCCCATTGACCAGATTTTTTCAAAAATTGTGCCCGATAAGTGGGCAAAAAAACAGCCGGATTTTAGAATTCACCAAAATGATCAAGGAGTTAACTAAAAAATACCTGACCAGTGTAATTAATTACACTGGTGACCTGATAATAATTATTATGAGGCCCAAGGCCTCATTAACATGCTGTTAGTTGCACAATATGATTAAGTCTCTCACAAGCCTTCTGGCCGTATTATTACTAGTGTCGTGTTCAAAGGAGCAAAAGCTTCCTGCGGGACTCAGGGCAGGTGGATTTAACTTAGCGGATGCTAAAAAGCAAGAAATGGTTCTTAACCGAATGGCTGAAAACTCTATTCCCTATAAAGTCGATGAGAGGGGCTTTGTCATTTATATGGAGAAGGATACAGCCAAAGTTTTAGGTTTTATGCGAGAAGCACTTTATGGGCCAGCGCTGACCAACCGAGTTATTGAAAGCACGGTAGTTATCGATAAAACTCATCGAGAGCTTTTGATATCAAGATTTGAGCGGCAAGAAATTCCCTATAAACTCGAATCACACTACGGTACAGAAAATATCACATGGCTACAGTTATATGGCCCTAAAGTAGATGTAATAATTCAAGAGGTTGAGTTTGAGCTCTATCGGCAGGCAACTAACAAGTAAAGGCAGCGGATAAACCGCTGCTTTGGGCGTTATACGTCAATGAAGGACCGACTATGAACGAAGGAAAACCAAAACTTGGGGCTTTCCCTTTTGTTATTGCAGGCATTTCATTTATTCCACTAATAGGAATCTTATTTGGAATTATCGCAATCATATAGGGGCTGATCACCAAAAAATTAGGTGGTAAGAAACTCGTAATTATCGGTGCCGGTGGTATAGGGTTCAGCGTAATTTTATACGGCTCTTTGTTTTATTTTGGCGTTATGCATAGGGGCGGAGTATATGATGAATTACGAGTTCAGTTGGCAGAAACAACGCTCACATCTCTAGTTCAATCAATAGAATTTTATAAAACGCAGAACGGACACTATCCTGATTCTTTAGCGACTCTTCAGGCATCTTTTCCAGAAAATTCAATGGTATTTGTATTTGACCCAACTTATATAGAAATGGGTACTGATCAACGCTATTACCACTACGAATTACAGGGGGAGTCTAATTATTATTTGTTAGGAGTCAGCGCAGATGGGCAGCCATACACCGGTGATGACCTGCTACCAAAAATAGAAATTCAGCCCAATAGTGGCATAGGGTTGCTAATTCATCAGGGCAGTATAAATGGCTTATAACAAGGCCATTAAACACGCACAGCAAGCTGTGCTGGACTCGCAACAAATTGCGCGCCGTTTATGGCGGCGCTATGTGGAAAATTCAGATGGTGCGGTTACTGCTGGAGGCACAACAACAATGTCTGGTTTCACTATTATTGATTACCTAAAAATTAATTTAATACCCGGTAACCCCTGCCTCGCAAACAGTTTTTTACCACCCTATCCCGCTCGCGATAACCTGAACTAGTGCCCTTAAGGCCACCTGTTACAGCTCCCACACCAGCACCTTTTGCTGCAGTACTGCTATTGCCAACAATAGCACCTAAGACACCACCCACCACGGCTCCGCCAACAGCGGTCTTAGTGGCTTTTTCTGCCACAGGAACCTGTGTAGCAAAGCTCCGGCAATCGTCCATATCATATCGATACTGCTGCATATCGACACCCTGAGTATCAATAATGACTCCACCATTTCCCGTATGACCAGATTGGTGCTGGTTGGCACAGCCGGACACTATGAATACTAAAATAAATAACAAAAGTCCTTTGTACATCATGTTGCCTCTTGATCCTTTATGTACCAGTAATCTGGCCTTACTGTTTGAATAAACGTTTGAAGGGAGAGATGGTTGACAACAATACAACCTGATAGGAGTGGAGCCCCTATCAGGTTTAAGCAACTTACTGTTTTTGCGTTATTTCATGTTACTCATCAAACCACGTACTGCTGCGGGAATATCTGCAGGTAAAAATACCAGCTTTGAATTATCTGACTCAGACATTTCTTTTATAGCTTCTACATATTTTTCACCCAAAAGGTACATGGCGGGTAATTCTTTGTCTTGTATACCTGCTGTGACTTTTTCAATGGCCTCTTGGGTGGCCGTTGCTAATACAACTTTCGCTTCTGCATCACGACGGGAGGCTTCCAAACGACCGTCAGCTTCAAGAATCGCCGCTGTTTTTTCACCGTCAGCACGAGTCACTGTTGCGCGACGTTCCCGCTCTGCTGCCGCCTGCTCTTCCATCGCAGATTGCATGGTACCGGAGGGGTTAATATCCTGAATCTCTACGGTTTTAAGGGTAATACCCCAATCAGCAATATCATCTGAAATAGAGGCTTTTAGTTTTGTCTTAATTTGATCTCTTGAAGATAGGGCATCATCCAGTTTCATCTCACCCACAATGGAACGCAATGAGGTTTGCACCAACGTCCGAATAGCCAGCTCGTAATCCTCAACGCCATACACCGCCTTTTCTGGAGAAATGATGTTGATATAGGCTACTGCATTGGCAATGATCACCACGTTATCCAGAGTAATAACTTCCTGAGAAGGAATGTCCAACACAATATCTTTGGTGGTGACTTTGTAGGCCACAGAATCCACATAGGGAATAATGATATTGAGTCCAGGTGGTAGAGTTTTATGAAATTTACCCAAACGCTGGACCACTTGCTTACTACCCTGTGGAACAATACGAACACCCAATCCAATGCTAATAACTGCCAGTATTAGTACTGCTAAAACAACAACTGTGCCTTCCATTTTCAATAACTCCTGTTGATTAACTTATGATATCAATGACATTCAAACTGATTAAAAACCTAGTCGAGTTTGACGACAATGAGTGTGTTACCAGAGAACTCTTTAATAAAGACCCTATCACCAACGGATACATCCTGTTCACAGATAAACTCCCACTCATCTGACCCTAGTACTGGTGTCGTGAATCGAACGGTACCACGCCTCTCAGCTACAGGGGCTTTAATCACTCGCCCAGCCTCGCCAATGGCTGAATCACGAGCTATGCCCGCACTGGTCTTATCAACCATTTTTGGTTTAAGATATTTGAACCAAAACAAAGCAAAGCCACAGGAAGCAGCTAGCCATATCAACAACTGTACAGCTAACGCCATATCGGGGAACAACCAAAGCACGATACCCACAACAATGGCACCTAGGCCAAACCAGAAGATGGTAAAACTCGGCAGAAAGATCTCAACAATGACTAGGGCAATACCCAGCACTAACCAATGCCAGTAGGCAAATTCCAATTCCATCAATGTTCTCCCTTAGATTTATCCGTACCTTTTCGTGGCATCAGCTTAAGAATATGTAGTATCAGCGGTAGCATTAATAACAGCCCTACTATGAGCAATAAAACTGCATTCAAACTACCAGTATCTAAATATTCAATAAGGCCCAGAGCGGCTATTATCGCCCCTAGAAGATCCAACACAAGAAGTAATATTGGCCACTTTCTTTTCTGTTTGTTCATTCGATGAATATAAACTTTTTTATCTTAGGCCTCTAAGCCCGGACATGGATAAGAAATACTCTATTACATAAATGGTAATTGATGAAAGTGGCTCTAAAACAGTGCCCAAGGCAACCAAAGCTTATCACTATATAGCTGAAAGAAGGGCAGGGAGAAATTCCTGATATTAAATTAGTAATCTAATTGGGCAGTATTCAACTGACAACCAGCTTAAGAGGATTATCCCCACATTCAGGACTGATCAATTTTGTAAATTCAAGCGCTGCCATGGGTTTATGGAAATAGTATCCTTGAAAATAGTCACAACCCATTTCCTTTAACGCGTGATACTGTTTTTCAGTTTCAACCCCTTCAGCAATAACCTTGAGTGACAGAATTTCGCAGAGTTTTATCACCGCCTTAACAATTGAGTGAGACTCACCATCAGCATCAAGATTACTAATAAACTCTCTGTCAAGTTTGACAAACTGAACCGGTAACTTTTGCAACATAGCCAGAGATGAATACCCTGTGCCGAAGTCATCCAAAGCAACTCGTATACCGTAGTCAATGAGCTCCATGAGCTGACCACGAACTTTATCCAGATTATGAATCAAGCTCTCTTCCGTAATTTCAAAGACTAACTGATTAGGATTGACCCCATGTTTTTCAATAATTTTTTTAATATCTTTAGAAAACTTGTCATTGTGAAATTGCTTTGGACTGATATTGACAAATATCGACATATCATCAGTCCACTGCCCTTTCTCACGCCAGTTGACAATCTTTTCACAGACCGTTTCAAATACCCAGAAACCCACCTCATTCATCATGGGCAGAGTGGCCATAAAATCGATAAATTCACCCGCAGGGACAATGCGCTGAGATGGGCGCTTCCAGCGCAATAAAGACTCTGCAAAGATCATTTTTTCAGAAGGGTCGAGTATAGGCTGGAAGTGAAGATCAAATTCTTTGTTTTCCATACCCTGGCGTAATTCATGAATCAGCGTGACTCGATACTCGGCTTCCACCGTCATCGATTCATCATAGAAACAGAATCCTTTACGACCACCATCCTTCACCCGGTACATGGCCAAATCAGCCTGTTTCAAAATATCGTGAGATGAATGCCTGTCATTGTTAAAAATAACAATGCCGCCACTGACTTCAATCTCATATTCAAGGCCTTCATGCTTACCCACGTCTTTGCCCATTTCGCTTATCTTATCGGCAATAGCAAGCACCTTGGTCCGCGCATTAGCTTCTTTCTTTCCCAAATCCTCAATCAATACAACAAATTCATCACCACCAAACCGGGCCACGACATCCTCAGTACGTACTGCCTTCCGAAGGGTATGTGCAAAGAACTGCAATACTAAATCACCCACATGGTGACCCTGGGTATCGTTAATGTCTTTAAAATGATCCAAATCGAGAAACAGTACAGCGGCATACTGTTTAGTACGCTGGGAACGAGATATAGCCCGCTCTAATTCATCCATCATACGGCGGCGATTTGGCAGTGAGGTTAGATTATCGTAGGTGGCCTGACGCTGAATAGTGTCCTTGGCTTTTATCTGCGATGTAATATCCTCCACAAACGATGCAGCCCCAATCAACCTGCCGTCTTTTAATAGCGGTGTGTTGTGCCACTCAGAGATCAATATATCTCCATCTTTATGTTTAACCTCATGAATACTATGGTTGCCCTCTGCCTTTCGCTTAAACAATGCAGTCCACATTTGGCGGGATTGATCCTGTGAGGACTCTGCCACAAAATGATCTACATGCTTACCCAAAGCTTCTGACTTCGAATAACCAAACAGGTGTTCAGCATTGGGGTTCCAGTCAATAACACGGTTGTTCCGGTCCCATTGAATCGCAGCTAAAGGTGCATTCAGCCAGTGCTGCTCAAACAGGTAACTTACTTCTGATTGTTTTTTTGCCGCCTGTTCAGATTTAACACGCAGTGACACATTTTTTTCGAGAAGGTGGTGAAACTGAATCAGAACCAGATACAAGGTGACCAAATAAATAAGAATAAATGCTACAAAATAGGCGCTGGCATTTTGATCCGCCAAATAAACCTGAAGGGTGCAGGGTAACAGCACCATTCCCACCTTAATCAACGCAGCCTTGATATTATAACTGAATAGCATGCCGCTACTGGCAGCGGCACCAATGAGAATAGAAAGGTAGAGCCACTGATCAGAACCGTGATGATAAAACTGAATTCCACTGGCCAAGATCCAAATCAAGCCCGTTGCTATGGCAAGAACTACTGCCAGATTGTTGATGTCCTCAACCAGCTTGATGGTCATGCCCACCGCATTAAGAGACTCTGACAACCGCCGAATCAACCACCAGCCTATAGTGAAGACACTGACTGCATATATACACCAGGCAACCATGTACCAAGTCGAAAACACCTGCTGCCATGCATAGGCCAGAATCAGACAGAAACCCGCAGTTACTCCCAAACAAAGCGGTAGGCGATTCAGCATCAGCCCAGCCATATCAAAGCTTGTAGATTCGCTAATTTGGTCCGCAGTACGATCCATAATCATCTTCCTGATAAACAGTTCAGGGAACAGGCTAAATATTCTAAAAAAAAACCAACTTCAGTGGAGGTAATACGGTCAAATACCCCGACCAATGGCCAACCATACTCACCTTAGAACGTTTTTTTGTGAACTACGTCACAAACAAACTGCCACCAAAGTCAATTCTTCACCGAACATTAGGGTCATGAAGACATATTTATAAGCCAAAGTGAAAGTCTATCGCCATAACGATGGCATCTTCTGGCCCGGAAGATGTTTGGTAGTAATTTCGGCGTAAACAAATCTCCACAAAGCCAGCATTCTGATAAAGATGAATAGCAGGATGGTTAGACGCTCTCACTTCAAGAAAAAAACGCTCGGCTTGCTCAGAGACAATGGTCATCAAATGATCGAGTAGCTGACGCCCATACCCTTTCCCTTGGTCACTAGGGTGAATCGCTATATTCAGGATTTCTGCCTCCCCAGCCACAATGGTATAAACCGCGTAACCAATGATTTCGGCCTTTAGGCTCAATACCAAGCAGTGATGTTTAGAAACGCTCTCTAGAAACTGGCTTTCACGCCAGGGGTGGGGTGAGACCTGCTGCTCAATAGCGCTCACATGGGGCACGTCTTCAGCCACCATAGGACGAACACTGGCTAGAATAGTCAGGTTCTGTCTGCCAGGGACTTGATCACTTGCCACGTTTCAGCCTTTGCATCAGGGGCTTTCAGCATGTCTTGTAGGCTTCTCACCACGATAGTTTTTGCTCCTCCCGAGATGTCCTCGATGGCTCCCACTAATTCCGAATAGGCCTTTTCTGAAGGAGATAACAGCTTTGTCGCCACCTCGCCCATCAGTAAGACCCAAAGAACACCCCGTTTTGTTATCCGAGTATCTAGAAAAACGGACAACATACTATGTGCAGCAAGCTCATCCGTCTCACCACCATGACTCATTGGCCAATCAATTAATTCAGGCGCAGGCAATCCATCAGGTAACCGACCAATAGCTCGCAGGATATTACTCAATAATTGGAGTTCTTCGGGTTCAGGATTGACACCGGTAGGGAGTTGGTTGAATACCAGCAAGTCATCACAAGGTTGCCAGCATGCCAACCTGAAACTCACCGCCTCATCAATTGCTAAGGCAGGTTTACTCCCAAACGCTGGCTCCTCTGTTGCCTGAGAGGTACTGTTTTCAGCTTCGTCAGCGAACTTTAGAGTACTGGCCGCTTCCTCTTTGGCCGAGAAAGCAACAGAACTAACATCTTCACTAGATGAAGGGGCATGAAAAGGCAGCGATACTGGTTCCTCACCCTTGGGTTGGTACTGCACAATACCCAGGTTAGAGAGGTACCAGTTTCGCAGCTCAGGAGTCATAACCTGTACCCTTAAACACCAGCCAACTGTGGATGTAATCGATCAGGATTTGCCAGCAGATTAAGTGCATTTAGATACGCCTTGACGCTCGCCACCAAAATATCTGTATCTGCACCCTGGCCATTAACGATACGTCCACCCTTCTCAAGCCGAACGGTCACTTCACCTTGGGAGTCAGTCCCTGCTGTCACTGCATTCACGGAATAAAGCTTCAACTCAGTGTTACTCTTGGCAAGCTGTTCGATGGCCTTGAACACAGCATCTACTGGTCCATCTCCATCAGATGTTGAGCGGTATGACTCTCCCTTGTAATTCAGAGTAAGTTCAGCGTGGGGCAATTGACCTGTCTTGGAAATCACTTCAAGGCTTTCCAGCGTAATCTTGTCACCATCTGACCCGCTCACCTGAACTTCGGACACCAACGCCTGAAGATCTTCATCGTAAATTTCACGTTTCTTATCCGCTAACGCTTTGAACCGAACAAAAGCTTCATTAAGGTCCGCTTTGTTTTCAAACTGCGTACCCAACTCTTCCAAACGCGCAGCAAATGCGGCCCGACCAGATAACTTACCCAGTACAATTTTATTGGTACTCCAACCCACGTCTTCCGCCTTCATAATTTCGTACGTCTCGCGGAACTTCAACACACCGTCCTGATGAATCCCAGACTCATGGGCGAATGCATTGGCGCCAACAATGGCCTTATTGGGCTGTACAGGAAAGCCTGTAATACTGGAAACCAATCGTGATGTAGATACGATGTGACTGGTATCAATAGACGTCTCCACTGGGAAAATATCCCTACGGGTTCTTACCGCCATCACCACTTCTTCCAGTGCAGCATTGCCAGCACGCTCCCCAAGCCCATTAATAGTACACTCCACTTGGCGGGCGCCCTTCATCACAGCAGCCAATGAATTAGAAACGGCCAAACCTAGGTCATTGTGACAATGTACCGAGAAAATCGCTTTGTCAGCATTGGGAACATTTTCAATCAGGCGACCAATAGTCTCCGCATACTCTTCCGGGAATCCATAGCCAACGGTATCGGGCAAATTAATTGTTTGAGCACCGGCATCAATGACCTGCTCAACAACCCGGCACATAAAATCAAATTCCGAGCGGCTTGCATCCTCCAATGAGAATTCGACGTCACCCATGAGGTTGCGTGCCAATTTTACTGCTGATACCGCTTTTTCAACGACCTGATCCGGTGACATCTGCAGCTTGTACTGCATATGAATGGGGGATGTGGCGATAAAGGTATGAATACGCCCGGAGTTAGCATTTTTCAATGCCTCCGCCGCACGCTCAATATCCATATTTGTGGTACGTGCGAGACTGCAAACCGTACTGTCTTTTACTGTTTCAGCAATGGCTTTCACGGCCTCAAAATCACCTTGGCTGGAAATCGCAAAACCGGCCTCGATCACATCCACTTTCAGTTTTTCTAATGACTTTGCCACACGCACCTTTTCTTCCTTGGTCATAGAGGCACCAGGGCTTTGCTCACCATCACGGAGCGTTGTGTCAAATATCACTAAATGTTGCTTGTCCATCAGTTGCTACTCCAGATATTACGCCCTTGTACCCTCAAAATAGGACAAAACAAAGACGGGACAAAATAGTTACGCGAATTCTCCCTGTGACGGGGAAAATTTGCAAACAAGAATAATAAAATTGTGAATATAACGAATATGCCCCTCAGGGCAGGAGTAGAAGCAGGCAAGCAACAGTGCAACGAGACAAGGTGCCCCGCTGAAAAGAAACTGTTGTATGACGGCTAAAGTTCATGACTTATCGCTGATAACAAATTGTTTGTAGGGCTTTATTCAAACAGGTTTCAACCTGTTTGCCAAGCACCGAATAAAAACTATGCTTTGGCTGGCCTTACCTTGTGCCACACCCACATTACCGGCGCTGAGAGACTGTAAAGCAAAGCTAGCAGAAATAAAATTCGGGGTGGGTCAATAGTGACGATAATGAGAGCCATCACTATGGCAAAAATAACTACAAAGGGAACCTTCCCCTTCAGGTCAATGCCTTTGAGACTGTGGTATCGAAAATTAGAGACCATTAATAACCCCGAAAGGGCTGTCACCAGTGCCGCCACCAGAGCCAGTTGAGTCGTTGGCTCTACGTCATAACTACTCCAGACCATTCCCGCTACCAATGCGGCGGCTGTAGGGCTGGCAATACCGATAAAATACCGCTTGTCGACCGTATCAACCTGGGTATTAAAACGAGCCAACCGTAGGGCCGCACAAGAGGCATAAATAAAGGCTGCAGCCCAGCCAATTTTACCTACTTCATTGAGTATCCAGCTGAAAGCCACCACTGCTGGCGCCACACCAAATGAAACCATATCAGACAAGCTGTCGTACTGAACCCCAAATTCACTGGATGTATTGGTCATTCGCGCCACAGTACCATCAAGGCCATCGAAGATCATCGCAACAAAAATAGCAATGGAGGCAGCCTCAAATTTGCCATCCATACCCGCTAATATGGCATAAAAACCGGCGAACATAGCTCCTGTGGTAAACAAGTTTGGCAGTAGATAAATCCCTTTATGGCGAGCTTTCTCATGCTGGGGAGGATGTGCATTATCATCAACTACCGGCCGCGAGATATCCCCGTTCGGTTCTACATTATGATTGTCGTTATCCGCCATCATTAACCCTTTAATTTCCCATCTTGCCAAGGTCACTGATTCACCATCAGTGATTCTGTTGCTTACCCACCTGCCCCTGATACACATCAACACCCATCTATAAAAGATGACTGAGGGTATTAAACACCAAAGGGTAAGACAAAAAAACCGCGCCGTAGCGCGGTTCTTAAGTCAAGTAGTGTTAAATTACTTGATTCTATTACTTAGTTCTTTTCTTTATCGACCAACTTGTTGGCTGCAATCCACGGCATCATAGAACGCAGCTTGGCGCCAGTCTGCTCGATAGGGTGGGCTGTATTATTACGACGATAGGCCGTCATCGAAGGGTAATTCATAGCACCTTCTGTCACGAACATTTTGGCATACTCGCCATTTTGAATACGCTTCAGTGCATTGCGCATTGCTGCACGAGACTCATCATTGATGATCTCAGGGCCAGTGACGTACTCACCGTACTCCGCATTGTTGGAGATGGAGTAGTTCATATTGGCAATGCCGCCCTCATACATCAGATCCACAATCAGTTTCAATTCGTGAAGACATTCGAAGTAAGCCATTTCAGGGGCATAACCAGCCTCAACCAATGTTTCAAAGCCGGCTTTTACCAGCTCAACAGTACCACCACATAATACGGCTTGCTCGCCGAACAAATCTGTTTCTGTTTCGTCTTTGAAGGTGGTTTCAATGATACCGGTACGACCACCACCAACACCACTCGCGTAGGACATAGCTACATTTTTTGCATTACCGGAAGCATCTTGATAAATCGCCACCAAGTCAGGAATACCACCACCTTTGGTGAACTCACTGCGAACAGTGTGCCCAGGTGCTTTTGGTGCAATCATGATGACATCCAAGTCTGCACGAGGCACAACCTGGTTGTAGTGAATGGCAAAGCCATGCGCAAAGGCCATGGTAGCGCCCTGCTTAAGATTCGGCTCAATTTCGTCTCTATAGAGGTGAGATTGAAATTCATCAGGTGTCAGAATCATCACTAAATCAGCATTGGCAACGGCTTTTGCTACATTCATCACAGCCAGACCGGCAGCCTCAGCTTTAGCAGCAGAAGCTGAACCAGCACGCAAACCAACCGTGACATCTACACCAGAGTCTTTCAGGTTAAGCGCATGGGCGTGGCCCTGAGAGCCATAACCAATAATGGAAACCTTCATGCCCTGAATAATGGAAAGGTCACAATCTTTATCATAAGAAACTTGCATGTTTTCACCTATATTTGAAATCTATGGTTTTAATCTAAATAAATGGGTTACCAAGAGAGTGCTTTTTTAACAGCACCAAAGACTCTCCCTATAAAAATTAAAGTCGCAGTGATTTTTCACCGCGAGCCAGACCAGATACACCGGATCTAACCAGCTCAAGAATATCGGCATCACCGAGGGCCTGAACAAAGGCGTCGAGTTTATCACTGTTACCGGTAACCTGTAATGTATAAGCATTCGCATTCACATCTACGATTTGGCCACGGAAAATATCCACACAACGCTTGATCTCTGCTCGCTGTGAATCATTAGCCTTCACCTTCACCAACATCAGCTCACGCTCAATATGTGGCCCTTCTGTTAGATCCACCACTTTGACCACATCAATCAGCTTGTGTAAATGCTTGGTGATTTGCTCAATCACCTGATCATTACCATGTGTCGTCATGGTTAAGCGAGATAATGTCTGATCATCAGTGGGTGCAACCGTCAGGGTATCAATGTTGTATCCACGCTGAGAAAACAACCCCACAACCCGAGACAGGGAGCCTGGTTGGTTTTCCATCAATACTGAAATTATTCGTCTCATCAGGTGCGCTCCGTTTTGCTCAACCACATATCACGCATAGAACCATTAGGAGCCACATGCATGGGGTAAACGTGCTCTGAACGATCCACACAAATATCCATAAAGACCACGCGATCTTTCAGACTAAAACACTCCGCCATTTTCTCTTCAAGCTCATCAAAGTGGGTTACGCGGATGCCCACGTGACCATAGGATTCTGCCAACTTAACAAAATCTGGAAGAGAGTCTTCGTAGAGACTGGATGAATAACGGCTACTGTATTGCATGTCCTGCCATTGACGCACCATGCCCAACGCTTGGTTGTTGAGGTTAATAATTTTTACTGGTAAGCCATATTGCGTACAAGTAGACAGCTCTTGAATACACATCTGAATACTACCTTCACCCGTCACACAGGCTACAGTCGCATCAGGGTGAGCTAACTGAACGCCCATAGCTGCGGGTAACCCAAAGCCCATGGTGCCAAGCCCGCCTGAATTGATCCAACGACGTGGTTTATCAAACAGGTAGTACTGGGCAGCAAACATCTGGTGCTGACCCACATCAGAGGTAACGTAGGCATCTCCACCCGTTACTTTGAACAGGGTTTTTATCACATCCTGCGGCTTAATGATGTTACCACCACTGGACTCATGTCGTGGCTGGGTATAGATGCCATGACGATCACGCCATTCATCAATTTGTGTCCACCACTCAGCCAGAGCAGCTTCATCAATCTGGGTATCACTATTCTCCACCTGAGCTATCATTTCTTGTAATACCGCATCACAGGGGCCGACAATCGGGATATCGATCGCCACTGTTTTGGAGATAGAGGTAGGATCCACATCGATATGAATGATTTTTGCTGAAGGGCAAAATTTGCTGGGCGTATTCGTCACCCGATCATCAAATCGAGCGCCAACTGCCAAAACCACATCAGCATGATGCATTGTGGCATTCGCTTCATAGGTGCCATGCATACCCAACATACCAACAAACTGACGGTCGGTACCAGGGTAAGCACCAAGCCCCATCAAGGTATTTGTGACAGGGATATTCAACAGCTTTGCCAACTCAGTAAGCTGTGACGATGCATTACCTAAAACCACGCCACCACCACTATAAATAATCGGGCGCTTGGCAGCCAACAGCGTTTTTATAGCACGCTTAATTTGACCCGTATGTCCCTTGGTAGTGGGTTGGTAGGAGCGAATTTTGACCTGTTCCGGGTACTCATAAGGCACGCGATGATTGGGGGCGGTAACATCCTTGGGAATGTCTACAACCACGGGGCCAGGGCGCCCTGTCCCTGCAATATAAAACGCCTTGGCAATCACGCCGGCAATCTCAGATGCATCCTTGACCAAGAAACTGTGCTTCACGATAGGCCGGGAAATACCCACCATATCGGTTTCCTGAAATGCATCACCACCAATTTTATCCCGAGGAACCTGACCCGAGATAACAACCATGGGGATTGAATCCATGTATGCCGTCGCAATGCCGGTAATAGCATTGGTAGCACCTGGACCAGATGTCACCAACACAGCACCCACTTCACCCGTGGAACGAGAATGCCCATCAGCGGCATGAACAGCAGCCTGCTCATGGCGAACCAGAATATGTTGAACATCCTGTTGTTGAAATAACGCATCATAAATATGCAATGCCGCACCACCAGGGTAACCCCAGATTTGCTTAACACCCGCATCTTTGAGCGCACGAACGACGATATCACCGCCAGACAAAAGTTCCACTACACAAACCCTCAAATATAAACACCACAACGCCGATCCAGCCCACAAGAGGGACATAAACCACAACCGCTGTGACATCACAGGTCTGCTATTGCAACACCGCAGCCGATTTCTGGTGGTCGGCGCGTCAGGCTCATGGGTAAACAAGCCTGTTCTGGATGCCCAGCAAACGCTGTTTACGTTCACCTGGCAAGCTGGGAAAGAACCCAGCGCGCGAGTAAAAGACTATACTCGCCGAAGTCGTGAACTCTATGTATTTATCGTCATAAAGTCAAGTAGTTACCTCTGATCACCCAAGAATTAACTTCTATTTTTTGCTACCAAACACTCAACACCTGCCCTTTAAATCCGCTATGATGCAATCAATGACAGTTTTATATAGGTTCAAGGATATGAAACATCTCTCTTTGGTCGTGCTTACAGGGCTATTACTGGCAATCGGGATGACCGTGCAAGCAGAAAAAGTCTATAAATGGCAGGGTGATGATGGATCCTGGCATTATTCAGAAAAGCCACCTGTCGAAAAAGAGGCTGAAACACTCAAGTTAAAAGATTCGCCTAAAAGTAGTACAAACACTGAAACTACAAATAGTGTTGCTGATGCAAAAGACAGTGAAGATAGCGAAAAAGAATATCTTAACCCTAAAAGCGAACCAGAGACGGCGTACACTCCCGAAGAAAGAAAAGCCAACTGTAACCTAGCAACTACGAGGCTAAGTGGTTTAAAAACTCACCCAAGAGTACTAACTACTGATGAAAAAACAGGGGAAAAAAGGTACTTATCCCCCGACGAACATGCAGAATGGACTAGTACATCGAAAAAAGAAATTTTGGAATTCTGCCAGTAATGGCGCTAGGTTAGCGCTTAAAAAGTTTTTATCTACACAATATAGAATGACGAAGGGGAAGATGATCATCTTCCCCTTCTTGCTTACACCATATTAGTTGTAGTCATCCAGATTTGATCAAGCAGTTACTAATTTTTTAGGCGTAGCTATCAGTTTTTCAAAAAATTAGTCTCAGCTCCCTTCTTGATACAAAACAGCGCCCCTTTTGATTAAAACACCGCCCTGAGGCTGGATGGGAGCTATCACACTGATATTAAGGCAACAGAGTAGTCTTAAGGCTCAATGACCCTATCTTCCTCTTTCGGTGTTTGGAATCCGGATGAATCATTTTCTTTTACTAGTTTACTGATTATGGTTTTAGCCATTTTCTTTTTGAACTCGATTGCTCCTGCTTCATCCCAGTCACCACCCGCCAAAAAATAAATCTCGTAAACTTCCAGTGCTTTGTATGCAGAAATTAATTCAGGGTGTTTTTTGATCGCGATGTTCTTTTTGTCATTTAGAAGACTGTCTAATAGCTCAAAATATTTTTTATTCAGGATTTCAGCATCTTTAGTACTTTCTTTTTCTGAAGTAGCGTCTTTTTCTGAAGTGACGCCTGCTTCTGAAGCACTTCCTGCTACACGCTCCTTCATTGGTTGAACCATGGTAAAAACCTCTATTTTTAATATGTCGTCATTCTGCTCACCGATACGTTGAAGGCATCCACCCACTTGCTAATGCTATTCCTTAGAAAACACTACAGACTCACCGTCCAAGCCAACCACAATAGTATCACCCGGAGCAAAATCACCACCGAGTACCTTCTGAGCCAACGGATTTTCCAGTAATTGTTGAATCGCTCGTTTCAGTGGTCGCGCTCCATACACAGGGTCAAATCCTGCATCGCAAAGTTTGTCCATCA
>MAAC01015444.1_pt1 | contig 24855 bp, 21 predicted proteins | sample 1115981 | NCBI WGS metagenome assembly MAAC01 (sample SAMN04961126, study PRJNA320927) | seawater metagenome | isolation source: sample BD02T64 sea water enriched with oil for 64 days | place: USA:Gulf of Mexico | collected 2013-07-27
CATATTTCTGTGTTGCTTGACGAAGCAATTACAGGACTCGCGATTAACCCAGACGGTATTTATATCGACTGTACATTTGGTCGCGGTGGCCACTCCGGACTTATTCTATCCAAGCTCTCTGACCAAGGGCGACTCATAGCCATCGACCGCGATCCAACCGCGATTGAAGCAGCCAAGAAATTTGCCGACGATTCACGCTTTTGCATTGAACATCAAGGCTTTGCTGACCTTCAGCAAATTGCCGAACAACACCAATTGTTAGGCCAAGTAGACGGAATTTTGCTTGATTTAGGCATATCTTCTCCACAAATAGATGAAGCCGATCGTGGTTTTAGTTTTATGAGGGATGGCCCACTTGATATGCGTATGGATACTACTCGTGGTCAAACTGCTGCACAGTGGTTGGCTATCGCCGATGTTGAAGACATCACGTGGGTATTAAGAACCTTTGGTGAAGAAAAACATGCATGGCGTATTGCCAATGCCATTGTTGATACTCGTGATGAAAATCCCTTAACACGTACCGGTGAATTAGCGGCGTTGATCAAAAAAACTGCCCCGCAACGTGAAATTAAAAAACATCCTGCTACTCGTAGTTTTCAAGCCATTCGCATGTATATCAACAGTGAATTAGAGCAGATTGAAAAAGCACTTAATGCCTCATTGAATGTCTTAAAAGAAGAAGGGCGTTTAGTGGTGATAAGTTTTCATTCACTCGAAGATCGTCTAGTAAAACAGTTTATGAAAAAACATTCGCAAGGTAAAAAAGTGCCACGTGGCATGCCTATCAGCGAAGAAGAATTAAACAAAGGCAAAAAATTATCTTTAGTGGGCAGAAAACATAAACCCAGTAAAACCGAAGTGGAAGAGAATGTACGCTCGCGCAGCTCGGTAATGCGAGTAGCACAAAGGTTAGCACACTAACGATGTCCAACACTAAAATTGTGTTGGTTTTTGAATTATGGCATGACATTAAACGGTATTTTCTTGTTTATATTTTATTGCTAATGGTCATGATGTCGGCATTTGCGGTGATTTATTACACCCATTTGAATCGACAAAGTACCAGTAAGTTAGAGGTGTTATTAGCGCAGCGAGATGAATTGGATATTGAATGGCGTAATTTGCTGTTAGAACAAAATAGTTTGGCCGAACATAGCGCAATTGAAAGTAAAGCAGAAAACATGCTTAACATGGTTAAGCCAAGTGCAAGCAACGAAGTGATTGTTAAATTAAAATGAAGGCTAGTGTGAAAACAACAACCGCAAACTATAAACCAATAACCGTAGCATGGCGTTTTTACCTCGTGCTCGCTGTTATTGGGCTTGTTTATGCCGGACTTGTTGCTCGTACTGCCTATATTCAGGTGATAGAGCCTGAAATGTTGAAGAAACAAGGTGACATGCGTTCATTAAGAACCGCATCGAGTAAGGTACATCGTGGCTCAATTGTTGATCGCAATGGCCGAGAACTTGCTGTCAGTGTACCCGTGGAAACGGTCTGGGCTGATCCGAAAATTATTATGGAAAATAATGCCCTAGCTATGGTTAAACATTGGCAAGCATTAGCTGACGTTTTAGATAAAGACGTAAATAAAATTAAAGCACGGGTGACTAAAAATCCGGCTAAACGTTTTGTTTATGTTGAACGTCAAGTATCGCCGGCGATGGCGTCCTATATCAAGCAATTAAAAATCCCCGGTATTCATTTAAGAAAAGAATCAAAACGTTTTTATCCTACCGGTGAAATAAGTGCCCATGTGGTCGGTTTCACTAATGTTGATGATAAAGGCATCGAAGGCGTTGAGCGGGTTTACGATCAATTATTAACCGGTGAAAATGGCAAAAAACAATTCAGAAAAGACGCAAAAGGTAACCGTATTGAAGTGTTGGAAGACGTTGAGTCGAAACCACCACAAGATTTAATATTAAGTATTGATCAACGCATTCAAGCACTCGCTTATAGTGAATTAAAAGGCGCAGTAAAAGCTTTCAAAGCAAGATCTGGCTCTGTGATTGTTACTAATGTGCATACAGGAGAAGTCTTAGCGTTAGTGAACAGTCCTTCTTATAACCCAAACAATCGCCGCAATGTTGCCATTCATCGTTTTAGGAATCGCGCGATAACCGATTTTTTTGAACCAGGCTCAATTATGAAACCGTTAACGGTTTTATCTGCTTTAGAGTTTGGCTCAGCCGATAGTAAAACCATTGTTGATACTAGCCCCGGCAGAATGCGTTTGGGTGGACGCCGAGTAAGTGATCCCATTAACCGTGGTAAGCAAAGTTTAACGGATATTTTGGTTAATTCTTCCAACATGGGTACCACTAAGCTCGCACTTGATATGCCAAAAGAGTTCTTTTTGGATAAATTTTTTGAAGCGGGATTTGGTGAAACAACCGGCATCGGTTTATTAGGTGAAAGTAGCGGTATTATGCATGACCGCCAGCGTTGGTCAAAAATGGAATTAGCAACATTGTCCTATGGCATGGGAGTCGCAGCCACGCCATTACAACTTGCGCGCTTTTATTCAACTATCGCCAATGGTGGTATCAAACGACCGTTAACGATTATTAAGAAAAATACGGCTGAGCAAGCTGATAGTGAGGCGCAAAGGATATTTTCACAACAAAATAGTGATGAATTGTTAGGCATGTTAGAACATGTTGTTAATGACAAGCCTGGGAATAAACAAGCAAAAGTTGACGGTTATCGTGTCGGTGGTAAAACAGGTACCGCGTTTAAAGCAATCGCGGGGGGCTATGGTAATGACTACATCGGCTCATTTGCAGGTATTGCGCCTATTTCAAACCCTGAGCTAGCAGTTGTGGTGGTGATAAATGAACCCGGTGGTGATTTATATCATGGCGGCGAAGTGGCTGCACCGGTATTTTCACGGGTGATGAAAGGCGCATTACGTTTATTAAATGTTGCCCCTGATGCTAATACAGCCACTGCGATAAAACTAGCCCCTAAAAAGGAAAAGGAGCCAAGCCATGTTTAGCTCGGACTCCTTGCATATTCAACAAGTGCTTAGCCAATTTAACATCATAGCCAAGGTTGAATTATCACCAAAAACTCGTCACTTAGTGAATGATACTCGATCATTAAAAGAAGGCGATATTTTTTGTGCGATTAATGGTACAAAACAATTGGGTCGTGACTATATTCCCCAAGCGTTGAAAAATAATTGTCAGTTAATTTTAGTGGAATGTGACGATATTGCCGAACATGGCAAACACTCAAAGCAAATCAATAGTTTGCAACAAGCGGTTGTGATAATCAAATTTTATCAGTTAAACAAACAGTTGTTTGAGCTAGCAAAAAGTTTTTATCAATCGCCGCAACAACGGTTACATATCATTGGCATCACGGGTACCAATGGTAAAACCAGTACTAGTCAAATGATCGCCAAATTATTAGCTGCCAGTGGCAAAACATGTTCTGTGATTGGCACTAACGGCGCAGGACAGATTGACCAACTTCAACCCATTGTAAACACCACGCCGGGCGCGACAGAATTACATCAATTATTGAATGGTTTTGTTGAGAAAAAACAACAGTATGTCGCCATGGAAGTATCTTCTCATGCGCTAGAGCAAGGCAGAGTTCGTGCGCCATTGTTTGCTACCGCGGTGTTTACCAATTTAAGCCGTGATCACCTCGATTATCATCAAACGATGACTAATTATGCTCAGGCAAAATATCAACTGTTTTCCCAATCAACAGCGCAAATGGCAGTGATTAATGGTGATGATAGCTACGCCCAACAATGGCTGAATAGTTGGGCAGATAAGCAAAACCTGATTGTTTATGGTCGTGGTAGCGAAATCACAAAATATGAAAAGCATTTGCAAGCCGTTGATATACAACATCAGCAGAATGGCGTTAAATTTTTACTTAACTCTCATTTAGGAACGGTAAATTTCACCAGCCCACTTATTGGTGATTTTAATATTGATAATTTACTAGCTGCGATTGCGGTGTTAGTGAATGAAAATGTTGCCCTAGAAGATATTGCACAAGCAGTGAAGACGTTGACCCCGGTAGACGGGCGAATGGAAGGTTTTTCGGCAACAGACTTGCCATTGGCTGTAGTGGATTATGCACATACCCCGGATGCATTAGAAAACGCATTGATTGCTTGCCGCCAACATTGTCAAGGGGCGTTGTGGGTAGTTTTTGGTTGCGGTGGTGACCGTGATACCGGTAAACGGCCTTTAATGGGGGAAATTGCTGAACGACAAAGCGATCACGTCATTGTCACTAATGACAACCCAAGAACAGAAAATCCTGAACAAATTGCTAAACAAATACTGGCTGGATGTAAACAACCCGAAAAAATAACCGTGATGTTGACACGTCAACAAGCAGTGTTAAGCGCGCTAAAAAAAGCTAATAAAAATGATGTGATTTTATTCGCCGGTAAAGGACATGAAAATTATATCGTCGTCGGTGAACACCACATCCCTTATAACGAACGAGAGCTAGTACGCTCAACTTATGCTCATGGAGCAATATCATGATCCCGCTACTTTTATCAGAAATAGCAGAAGCTGTAGATGGCAGATTAATTGGCAATGATATTACGGTCAATCAAATTGTTACTGACAGTCGTTCGTTAAATGAAGATGAATTATTTTTAGCACTTAAAGGCGCCAATTTCGACGGCCATCGCTTTCTCACACAAGTACTTGGGAAAGGTTGTTCTGCAGTTATTGTCGACCATGACTGTCAATTGGCAGTACCACAAATTGTTGTGGTTGATACCCATAAAGCCTTAGGCAAAGTCGCTGCTTATGTGAAACGTAAGATATCACCAAAAACGGTTGCTATTACTGGCAGTAGTGGCAAAACCACAGTCAAAGAAATGGTGGCGGCTATTTTGGCGCGTTTGGGTAATGTATTGGCAACCCAAGGCAATTTTAATAATGACATTGGTGTGCCATTAACCTTATTACGTTTAGAAGAAAAACATGACTTTGCGGTTGTGGAGTTAGGCGCAAATCATATGGGTGAAATTGCCTATACCTCAGATCTAGTAAAGCCAGATATAGCCGTGATCAATAATATAGCCGCAGCTCACTTGGAAGGGTTTGGTGATTTATGTGGTGTAGCTCGGGCTAAAGGCGAAATATTTGAAGGCTTAAAAGCTGATGGTGTCGCACTTTACAACCAAGATTGTAAATTGGCTAATAAGTGGCAATGGCGCTTAGTGGATAAAAACGTCCGCCGTTTTTCTTGTTTAAATGAAAGTGACTGTTATAGCTCGGATGTCATTTTAGATGAAAATGGTTGTGCGAGTTTTAAATTAAAGAGTCATATTGGCAGCCGCTATATCGAACTAACCGTACCTGGCCGTCACAATGTTTGCAATGCGGTGGCAGCGGCAACCATTGCTATTGAGTTTGGAGCTTCTTTGGATGATATCAGACTAGGATTGGCTGAAATGGAACCGGTGAAAGGCCGATTAAATCTTCATCAATTAGGTGATAATTGCAAATTAATTGATGATACCTATAACGCCAATGTTGAATCGATCAAAGCAGCAACAGATTTGTTAGCAAGTTACCCGGGTAGACGCGTGCTAATTTTAGGTGATATGGGCGAATTAGGTTCCGAAGCACGCAGCTATCATCAAGAAGTCGGCGAGTATGCCCGTGACCGTGATATTGATGATTTATTAACCTTGGGTGTCTTGAGCCAAAGTACTTCTGATGCATTTAACAAAGCTAATCATCATGGTGAGCACTTTAGCGCTCGTGAAAAATTAGTGGTGAAATTACAAGATATGCTTGCAGAAGAAGAACAACAGATTTCGATTTTAGTGAAGGGTTCACGTAGCGCACACATGGAATATGTAGTGAATGACATTATTCAGTGGCAATCTAGCCAATCTCAAGGAGTACAGGCCTAATGTTACTTTGGCTAGGCGAATACTTAACACAATATTATAGCGGGTTTAATGTTTTTTCATATTTGACCTTTCGTGCGATTGTTTCAACGTTAACGGCATTGGCAATTTCATTGTATTTTGGTCCTAAATTGATCCGTGCTTTACAACGTATGCAAATTGGGCAAACGGTTCGTGATGATGGTCCTGAAAGTCATTTATCAAAATCAGGTACCCCAACGATGGGGGGCATTTTGATTTTAGCTTCCATAGTTACCAGTGTTTTATTGTGGGCTGATTTATCAAATGTCTATGTCTGGGTGGTGATATTTGTCGTGGTAAGTTTTGGCATTATTGGCTTTGTTGATGATTACCGAAAAGTTATTCGTAAAGATTCGAATGGCCTAATTGCCCGTTGGAAATACTTTTGGCAGACGGTGATTGGTTTATCTACCGCAATCTTTTTGTATTATTTGGCACAGGGTCCAGAAGAAACCTCGCTGATAATTCCTTTTGTAAAAGACCTATTGCCACAACTCGGCATCTTTTATGTGGTAATGACCTATTTTGTCATTGTTGGTACCAGTAATGCGGTGAACTTGACGGATGGCTTAGATGGTTTAGCCATCGTCCCTACTATCATGGTTGCAGGCGCATTTGCGCTTTTTGCTTATGTAACAGGTCATGCAAATTTTTCAGAGTATTTGAACATTCCACATATTTCCATGACCAGTGAATTGGTGGTGGTCTGTACGGCGATTGTTGGTGCCGGATTAGGTTTTTTATGGTTTAACACATACCCAGCTCAAGTATTTATGGGGGATGTTGGTTCATTAGCCTTAGGTGCGGCATTAGGTGTTATCGCAGTATTAGTGAGACAAGAATTGGTATTGTTTATTATGGGCGGTGTTTTTGTCATGGAAACTGTTTCGGTCATTTTACAAGTCGGCTCATATAAATTACGTGGTCAAAGAATTTTCCGCATGGCACCCATTCATCATCATTATGAATTAAAAGGTTGGCCAGAGCCGCGGGTTATCGTACGTTTTTGGATCATTTCTTTGGTACTGGTATTGATTGGTCTAGCCACCTTGAAGTTACGTTAAATAAAACAAAATAAATATTGGGAAAAAGTTAACAAAAAAAATGAAGATGATGTTAGAGCGAGTGATCGCAGAGTTGAAAAATAAACGTATTGTCGTGTTGGGTGCAGGCCTAACAGGCATGTCGTGCGTGCGTTTTTTAGCTAAACATCAACTTTATTGCCATGTAAATGATAATCGCGAAAATGCCGTTAATACTGAAGAGTTTAAGCAATCATTTCCAGCATGTGAATTAACACTAGGTCAGTGGAACTTAGCCTCAATAGACAATGCTGATGTACTGATTGTCAGTCCGGGCATTGATTTAGAGAAAGAACAATTACTGAACAATATAACAAGTCATTGCCAAGTAATGGGCGATGTTGAACTGTTTTGTCAAATCACAGATAAACCGATATTAGCGGTAACTGGCTCAAATGGTAAATCGACGGTGGTCTCTCTATTAGCACATGTCGGCGAACAATTAGGCTTGAAGGTTGCTTTAGGTGGTAATGTTGGTTTGCCGGTATTAGAGCAGTTGTCGAATGAGATTGATTGTTACGTACTGGAATTATCAAGTTTTCAACTTGAAACACTGGCTAGCATGAATGCGATAGCTGCGACGGTGCTGAATGTCAGTGATGATCATTTAGACCGTCATAAGACCCTTGAAAATTATAGTGCAATTAAACAGAAAGTTTATCAACAGGCACAAATGGCGGTGATTAATCGTGATGATGTCGCCAGCTTCTCAAGCTTAGAATTACCACAAGGGCTTCCTGTAAACAATAATAATGTCATCTCTTTTGGAAGTGATACCAGCACAACCAAGCAATTTGGTTTAGTGATAGATAATGACCAATATTATTTGGCCAAAGGTGAAGAAAAGCTCATTGCCTTAAAGGCATTACCATTAGCGGGTCTTCACAATGCACTCAATTATTTAGCGGTATTAGCGCTAGGTCAATGTGCGGGTTGGTCAATTAGCTCAATGATCGGACATTTCTCCAGTTTTACAGGTTTAGCGCATCGTTGCCAACGCATTGATACCACCGATAACATCGTTTGGATAAACGACTCTAAAGCCACCAACGTTGGTGCAGCATTAGCCGCTATTCATGGTTTATATTCGACATTAGCTGAAAACAACAAATTGATTTTAGTGGCTGGTGGTGATGGTAAAGGGGCAGACTTTTCGCCATTAAAAACGGCGATTGAAAATCATGTTGCTCATGTTATTACTTTAGGTAAAGACGGTAGTAAAATTGCAGCACTTAGCAATAAATCAAAACAAGTCAGCGACATACAGTCAGCGGTGGCACAAGCAAATAAACTGGCGATTGCTGGCGATATTGTTTTACTTTCCCCTGCATGTGCAAGCATTGATATGTTTAAGAACTTTGCTGAGCGCGGCCAAATATTTACCGAAGCCGTTAATACACTACAGGAGGCAAGCTAATGACAGCGGTAGCCTCTTCATTTAGTTCATTGAAATTGCCTAAATGGTTGACTGTAGAGTCGTCATCAGTTGCCGTCTTTGACCGAAGTTACCTTATTCTTGCTATGGCGATGTATGCGATTGGTTTAGTGATGGTGATGAGTTCATCAATGCCAGTAGCAGAACGATTATTTAATAATCCTTTTCATTTTTTCTTTCGTCATGCCGTTTATATCGTCTTGAGTATTGGTATCTGCGCCTGTGTTTTGCAAATACCGATGAGCCGCTGGAATCAACATAGTAGCCACTTGTTGATATTGGCTATCACGCTGTTAGTGGTGGTCTTAGTGGTTGGTCGAACCGTGAATGGCTCTACACGATGGATTGTTATTGGACCTATCACCATTCAAGCAGCAGAGCCTGCCAAGCTTTTTTTCTTCTGTTATTTATCCGCCTATATGGTGCGTCGCCGCGATGAAGTGATGGAAAATATCAAAGGTTTTATCAAACCGTTAGTGGTCTTTGGAGCATTAGCGGGTTTATTACTTTTACAACCGGACTTAGGCACAGTGATTGTGATGTTTGTCACCACTTTTGGTTTGTTATTTTTAGCGGGCGCTAAACTGTGGCAGTTTATCAGTATTGCTGGCGTTGGATTAACTGCTATAGGCGCGCTTGCGTATTTTTCTCCCTATCGATGGGCACGAGTGACGGGCTTTTTAGACCCTTGGGCAGATCCTTTTGGCAGCGGTTATCAATTAACTCAATCGTTGATGGCATATGGCCGCGGTGAGTTAACTGGCCAAGGTCTAGGTAATAGCATTCAAAAATTAGAGTATTTACCAGAAGCGCATACCGATTTTGTCATGGCAATTCTTGCAGAAGAATTCGGCTTTATCGGCGTTTCAGTGGTGTTAATGCTCAGTATGATTTTAGTCTTTAAAGCGTTAATGTTGGGCCGAAAAGCGGTACGAAAAGAAAAATATTTTGAAGGTTTTTTTGCCTTCTCTATTGGTATTTGGTTCAGTTTTCAAACGGCAGTTAATGTCGGCGCGAGTGCAGGTATCGTTCCAACAAAAGGTCTTACTATGCCTCTGATAAGTTCAGGTGGTAGCTCAATGATTATTATGAGTATGGCTCTAGCTGCGTTAATGCGTATTGATCATGAGATGCGGCTACAAAGTATTCAAGCCACGGCTAGTCATAATAAAAATGGTAAAAATAAAAAAGGAGGTCGTAATGAGTGATGATAAGCGTCCAACTTTATTGGTAATGGCTGGTGGTACTGGAGGTCACATTTTTCCAGGTATTGCTGTGGCTGAACATTTAAAAGCACAAGGTTGGCATATCCATTGGTTAGGTACGGCAAAGCGTATGGAAGCTGATTTAGTGCCGCAGCACGGTTTTGAGATCTCATTCATCAACATTGCCGGTTTAAGAAATAAAAACTGGCAAGAATGGCTGAAAACGCCGTTTAAATTACTGCAGTCGGTGATGCAGTCGATGGCAGTGATAAAGCAAGTAAAACCTGACGTAGTTTTAGGTATGGGTGGTTACGCCAGCGCACCCGGTGGTTTTGCGGCGTGGTTATTAAGAAAACCGCTAGTTCTACATGAACAGAATGCTGTGGCGGGCATGAGCAACCGATTTTTAGCGAATTTTGCCAGTAAAGTACTTAGTGCTTTTCCTGGGGCATTTAAAAAGAGTATCAACTATCAAGTTGTTGGTAATCCACTGCGTAGCGCTATTGTCGCTTTAGAGCAGAAAATTCCAGAACAACCGGCCAGCAGTAAAAAAGTATTAGTTGTTGGTGGGAGTTTAGGTGCGAAGATATTAAATGACACTGTGCCACAGGCGATGAAGCAGATAAAATTGCAAAATATTACCGTCTGGCATCAAACAGGTAAGGGTAATCAAGTTGAAGTCACAAAGAGTTACCAAGAATTTGGTTTGGGCGAAGAAAACATCAGAGTCACTGAATTTATTGAAGATATGGCAGAAGCATATCAATGGGCTGATGTGGTTGTTTGCCGTGCAGGTGCATTAACAGTATCTGAATTGGCGATGGCAGCAAAACCAGCGATTTTTGTTCCGTTACCTCATGCTGTTGATGATCATCAAACAAAAAATGCCATGTATTTGGTTGAAAAAAATGCCGCCAAGATTATCGCGCAAAAAGAATTCAACGGCACTAGCTTAGCGCAAATGCTCAATAGCTTATTTGTCTCAGACAAAGTTGTGCAATCTATGGCTAAAGCAGCTCAAGACGCGGCTCATGCTGATGCCACATTGCGTGTTGCTAAAAGTTGTGCCGAGTTGGTGCAAAAATGAGTAAAGAAATGAATAAAAAATATAGTGCACCTATTAAAATACCTGAAATGCGTCGAGTGAAATGTATTCACTTTGTTGGTATTGGTGGTGCTGGTATGGGGGGCATAGCAGAAGTACTGCTTAACGAAGGTTATCAAATTACCGGCTCAGACATTGGTGAAAATCAGGTGGTTAAACGCTTACGTGACTTAGGCGCCAAAATTACTGTCGGCCATCACCAAGATAATATCAATGGTGCGAGTGTTATTGTGGTCTCGACAGCAATTAATGCTGACAACCCTGAGTTAATTGAAGCGGCAAAATTACGCATTCCGGTAGTACGTCGAGCAGAAATGTTAGCTGAATTGATGCGCTTTCGACATGGTGTAGCTATAGCGGGAACACATGGGAAAACTACCACCACCAGTTTAATCGCCAGTATTTTTGCTGAAGGGCATTTAGATCCGACCTTTGTTATTGGCGGTTTATTAAATAGTGCAGGCACCAATGCTCGTCTAGGAACCAGTCGATACTTAATTGCTGAAGCTGATGAAAGTGATGCGTCATTTTTACATTTACAACCTATGGTAGCGGTGGTCACTAATATTGATGAAGACCATATGGAAACCTATCAAGGGGATTTTGAGAAACTCAAAGATACCTATATTGAGTTCCTTCATAACCTGCCTTTTTATGGCTTAGCGGTAGTATGCATCGATAATCCCGTGGTACGAGAGTTATTGCCACGTATTGGTCGTCAAGTGATCACTTATGGTTTCTCTACGGATGCTGATGTGGTGGCAACAAACTTCCGACAAAACGGTGGTGTGAGCTATTTTACTGTCGAACGAGCAGGTTCTGCTGATTTAGAATTAAGTGTGAATTTACCCGGACAACATAATGTTTTAAATGCTTTAGCAAGTATCGCGGTTGCTACGGATGAAGGAGTCAATGACGACGCTATTGTTAACGCTTTAGGTAGTTTTGCCGGTATTGGTCGTCGTTTTGAACAGTTAGCAAATTTGCAAACTAAGCAAGGAAAAATGAGACTGGTTGATGATTATGGTCATCACCCCAGAGAAGTTGAAGCGACCATAAAAGCGATGCGAAACGGCTGGCCTGACAAACGTTTAGTGATGATTTTTCAGCCACATAGATATTCTCGTACCCGTGATTTATATGAAGATTTTGTTGAAGTTTTGTCGCAGGTTGATTGTTTAATATTACTCGATGTTTACGCTGCAGGTGAGAGTGTCATTTCAGCCGCGGATAGTAAAAGCTTAACTCGGAGCATTCGCCAACGTGGGCAAATTGAACCAATCTATGTTGGTGATACCGCGCAATTGTCTGAAATCCTTGAAGCACAATTGCAAGATGGTGACATGGTGCTCACCCAAGGCGCAGGAAATATTGGTGCCATCGCACGCCAATTAGCCGCTGATCCTCTTTTTAAGGAGACCAGCAATGGCTGATACGCTCGTGCAATTAAAACAACAAAAAATAGCGGTACTTTATGGTGGTGATTCTGCTGAACGTGAAGTGTCGTTAAACTCTGGCCAAACGATTGCCGATGGTCTGAAAGCCGCTGGTTTTACAGTGGTATTAATTGATACCAAAGGCTACTGCTTATCTAACTTAAGTCAGTTAAATATTGATCGGGTATTTATTGCTTTACATGGTCGTGGTGGTGAAGACGGCTGTGTACAAGGTGCGCTTGAATATATGGGAATTCCTTATACTGGATCAGGTGTTTTAGGTTCAGCACTTTCTATGGATAAAAACCGTAGTAAACAAGTGATGCAAGCCATGGGATTGCCTACTGCTGCTTTTGCTGTAGTGAATAAGCAGGATTTTTTGCCCGAGAATGTTAATAGTATGCTGGCTAAGTTGGGCGGAAAAGTCATGGTCAAACCTGCTCATGAAGGTTCAAGTATTGGTATGTCGATGGCAGATAATGCAGAGCAGTTAAATAAAGCATTGCTTGAAGCTTTTGCCTTTGACGATGAAATTTTAGTTGAAGCTTGGATTGATGGCCCTGAATACACCATCAGTATTCTTGGTGATCAAGCGTTGCCCGCTATTCATATGGAAACGCCAAATGCGTTTTATGATTACGAGGCAAAATATCAAACCAATACCACCCAATATCACTGTCCTAGCCATTTATCACCGCAAGATGAAGCTGAATTACAAGGTTTAGCACTGAAGGCATTTAAAGCGACAGGTGCTAAAGGCTGGGGCCGAGTTGATATTATGAGAGACGAAGGAAATAATTGGCAGATACTTGAAGTTAACACAGTGCCCGGCATGACAGAAACATCATTAGTACCAAAAGCCGCTAAGGTATTTGGTCTGGATTTTTCATCATTAGTGACAAAAATCCTTGAACTGAGCATAGAGGCAAACAGTCAGGTGAAAGCTTAAAATGGCTAAAAGCAACGAACAACAGTTGTCTTTAATAGAGCAACCAGAACAACAAGTACATTGGAGCTTTTGGCTTGGTGTCAGTTTTTTTGTCTTGGTTATTATTGCTATTTGTTCGTTGAGTTGGCTGGTTACGATAAAAATGTCTGCAGATGAGTCAGCACCGGTGACGTCTGTGGTGATCAGTGGTGAAATGCCTTATACCCAGAAATCAGATATAGAACAGGCAATAGATTCGGTAAATCTTGGCAATTTTTTTAATGTGAATGTCAATCAAGTACATGACAAAGTAGCGGAGCTGCCTTGGGTTTATTCGGTTTCTGTTCGTAAAAAGTGGCCGAATGAATTAAAAATTTATGTCGTGGACCAAACGCCTATCGCCTATTGGAATGGTGATTTTTTAATCAATCGACAAGGGTTTGCATTTCAAGCCAATATTGCTCGCATCCAGCATGAATTACCTGCTTTTTATGGCCCAGAAGGTAGTGAAGATGTTGCTTTATCAAATTTTAAAAATTTGAGTCAATTACTCGAATACAAAGATTTAGCGATAAGTGAATTAATGCTATCAGAACGTTTTTCTTGGCGATTGACCTTGAATGATGGTGTGACATTAAATTTAGGCCGAGAGAATAAAATAGAGCGTATACAAAGGTTTATGGATGTATATTCACAAATTAAAAGTAATACAAAATTAGATCAGCAAGTTGATTATGTTGATTTACGTTATGACACAGGTCTAGCCGTTGGCTGGAAACCTTTAGTAGATAAAAAAAGAGTTTAACATTAATGCCAAAAGTTAATGAAAGAAACCTTGTAGTAGGTTTAGACATCGGAACATCGAAAATATCGGTAGCGGTTGGTGAGATCACCCTAGATAACCAGCTCAGTATTGTTGGTGTCGGTAACCAGCCTGCTCGCGGTATGGATAAAGGTGGCGTTAATGATCTTAATTTAGTCATTCAATCTATTCAACGGGCGATCAATGAAGCTGAATTAATGGCAGACTGTCAAATTAGCTCTGTTTATCTTGGCATTTCAGGGAAACATATTAGTTGCCAGAATGAAAATGGCATGGTGCCGATTAACGACAAAGAAGTTATTCAAGAAGACGTAGATAACGTTATTCATACCGCGCGTTCAGTCCCTATTTCAGCAGAACGTCGCATGCTACATGTTTTACCACAAGAATTTTCAATTGATTGTCAAGACGGTATTAAAAGCCCGATTGGTATGTCAGGTGTGCGCATGGAAGCAAAGGTTCATATCGTTACTTGTGCAAATGATATGGCAAAAAATATTGTTAAGTGTGTCGAACGTTGTGACCTAAAAGCTGATCAATTGATTTTTTCCGCTCTGGCGTCAAGTTATTCAGTATTGACTGATGACGAAAAAGAACTCGGTATTTGTGTAGTTGATATTGGTGCAGGCACCATGGACATTTCGGTATTTACGGGCGGTGCGTTACGCCATACTGCTGTGATCCCTGTGGCCGGTAATCAAGTGACCAGTGATATTGCGAAAATATTCAGAACACCGCTAAGTCATGCAGAAGATATAAAAGTGCAATATGCTTGTGCGTTGCGTCAATTAGTCAGTATGGAAGAAAATATTGAAGTGCCAAGTGTTGGTGGTCGTCCTGCGCGCTCAATGTCTCGTCATACCTTGGCTGAAGTTGTTGAACCGCGATATCACGAATTATTTGAATTAATTCAAGAAGAGTTGCGTGAATCAGGATTGGAAGATCAAATAGCGGCGGGTTATGTATTAACTGGCGGAACGGCAAAAATGGAAGGTGTGGTTGAGTTTGCAGAAGAAGTCTTTCAAATGCCGGTACGTGTTGCTGTACCGCAAGACGTTGCTGGCTTAAAGGAATATATCAATGATCCAACTTATGCCACGGTTGTCGGGTTATTGCATTACGGTATGCAAGCCAGTGAACAAAGTAATGAAAAAAATTCAAATGAAGGCGTGGCGAGTATTGGCTCCCGCATCTTTGCTTGGTTTAAAGGTGAGTTTTAATGAAGCTGTTGTAGGTTGGGCTTTAGCCTAACAATTGGTTAGGTTAAATCCAGATCTGCAACACAGATGAATAGGGTGTTTTTCACCTAAAAATTGGCTAGAACATAGTCAGAATAAAAATTTTAGTAAAAAAGTTTTGGTGGAACAAAACGATAATAATCGGAGAGTGAAAATGTTTGAATTAATGGAAGATCATAACGAAGAAGCCGTCATAAAAGTCATAGGTGTCGGTGGTGGTGGCGGTAATGCTGTAGAACACATGGTATGCCAAACGATTGAAGGTGTGGAGTTTATCACTTCAAATACCGATTCACAGGCGTTGCGAAATTCATCAGCAAACGTCACGGTTCAGCTTGGTGCTGATGTGACAAAAGGTTTAGGTGCTGGTGCTAATCCAGAAATAGGTCGTCGTAGTGCAGAAGAAGACCGAGACACTATTCGTGAAACCTTACAAGGTGCGGATATGGTATTTATTGCGGCAGGCATGGGTGGTGGCACTGGTACTGGCGCTGCACCAGTGGTTGCTGAAGTGGCAAAAGAAATGGGCATATTAACGGTTGCTGTTGTCACTAAGCCATTTCCATTTGAAGGTAAAAAGCGGATGAATTACGCAGATCAGGGTATTGAGTTTTTATCTAAAAATGTCGATTCATTGATCACAATTCCAAATGAAAAATTATTAAAAGTATTAGGGCCAGGTACTTCATTATTAGATGCATTTAAAGCGGCAAATAATGTTTTATTAGGTGCTGTACAAGGTATTGCGGAACTTATTACTCGTCCAGGACTCATAAATGTTGATTTCGCCGATGTTCGCACTGTGATGTCAGAAATGGGCACAGCTATGATGGGGTCAGGTCTTGCGTCTGGTGAAGACCGCGCAGAGGAAGCAGCAGAGGCGGCAATTTCAAGTCCTTTATTAGAAGATGTAGATTTAGCAGGTGCACGCGGTATCTTAGTTAACATTACTGCAGGCATGGATATTTCAATCGATGAGTTTGAAACAGTGGGTAATGCAGTGAAAGCATTTGCTTCAGAAAATGCCACTGTTGTTGTTGGTGCGGTAATTGATCCAGAAATGACTGAAGATTTACGAGTAACTGTAGTTGCTACAGGTATTGGTGCTGAGCGTAAGCCTGATATAACTTTAGTAAACCCAGCGCCCGTGATTGAACCAATCGCGGTTGGACAAGAGTTTATCGCTAGTCCACAAGCTGAGGTTAATACTCAAACGGTGACAATGCCAGAAAGCAATGCACAAGCACAGACAGTATCGCAAACAAAATTAGATGAATATTTAGATATTCCAGCTTTTTTGAGAAAACAAGCTGATTAATAATTATAGTTGCAAATTTGGTAAAATCTGAGGTTTTGATTTTGTTAAGCTTTTTTGCTATATTATGCGCCCGTCAAAATTCGACGGTGCGATTAAAGTAAGATAAGAGCTTAATAAGGCTATTTATGATTAAACAACGTACAATTAAAGAGCAAGTATCCGCTATAGGTGTTGGTTTACACAAAGGCGAAAAGGTGCAGATCACTCTCCGTCCTGCGCCGGCAAATACAGGTATTGTATTTCGTCGTGTTGACCTTGATCCTATCGTTGATATTAAAGCAACGCCAGACGCTGTTGGCGAAACTACTTTATGTACGTGTTTAGTGAATGAACAAGGTGTGAAGATTTCCACCGTCGAACATCTGTTATCTGCTGTGGCAGGTTTAGGTATTGACAATCTAGTGATAGATGTCGATTCACCTGAAATTCCAATTATGGATGGCAGCGCCTTACCGTTTGTATATTTAATACAATCGGTAGGCATCGAAACCTCAAATGTAGCCAAACGTTTTATCCGCATCAAAAAAACTATTCGTGTTGAAGAAGGCGATAAATGGGCAGAGTTAAAACCTTATCAAGGTTTTAAAGTTAACTTTGCAATAGAATTTGATCATCCCGTTATTGCTAATACCTGCCAAACGATGAGCATGGATTTATCTAGCTGCTCATTTATTAAAGAAATTAGTCGAGCTCGTACTTTTGGATTTATGCGTGATATAGAATTCTTGCGTTCACATGATCTTGCTCTAGGTGGCAGTTTAGAAAATGCCATTGTACTTGATGAATTTCGTATGCTGAATAAAGACGAATTACGCTACGATGATGAATTTGTTAAACATAAGATTCTTGATGCTATTGGTGATTTATATATGTGCGGTAGCAGCATTTTAGGTGAATTAAACGCCTTTAAATCAGGACATGGTTTAAACAACTTATTATTACGCGAAGTATTTAAACAAGTAGATGCCTGGGAATGGGTAACGTATGAAGATACAACTGAATCGCCAATTGAATACCAAGAAGTAAGTGCCGGCGCATTTTAATTATCTATTGCTAAGTACACCTTATAAACATTAAAGCCAATCCAAGTGATTGGCTTTTTTATGTACAGGATGTACGGTATGTCGCGATCACATGGATGTGAATGAGCGACGATTCGCAAGGATAAATCCTCGCCCACAGGGCAATGTTGTAGACAAGGTTTTAACCTTGTTAGTTATGGTAAGGATTTAAGGGTTTCGACGATTCGCAAGGATAAATCCTCGCCCACAGGGCAATGTTGTAGACAAGGTTTTAACCTTGTTAGTTATGGTAAGGATGTAAGGGTTTCGACGATTCGCAAGGATAAATCCTCGCCCACAGAGCAATGTTGTAGACAAGGTTTTAACCTTGTTAGTTATGGTAAGGATTTAAGGGTTTCGACGATTCGCAAGGATAAATCCTCGCCCACAGAGCAATGTTGTAGACAAGGTTTTAACCTTGTTATTTATGGTAAGGATGTACAGGTATCGTAAAAGGCAAATAACTACTTATTTGCTAAATCAGCTAACTTTTGTAACTTCTTTTTCAGGCTTTCAGGGGCATTCTCAGCGACGGCATTTAATTGTGCTGCTGTTTTTTGAGAAATAACTTGGCTGCTATATATTTGCGGCTTAGGTTGAGCTGCTTGTTTGTTACGATAGGGTGAAACCTTAATTTCAATTTGATTGAATTCATCGTTGGTTGCTGCGGAAAGCTTTTGACTAATGTTGTTCCGTTCAAATTGCAGCCTTTGGCCCCAATTGGCCGAAATCACCTCAATGATGATGGAATTTTGGCGAAAATTTGCGATATGCCATACTTCTACTGGCAGGTCGGGGCATGTTTGGCGTACAATATTAGCCAACAAAGTTAAAGAGTTGGTTTTTGCTGCGATTTGTGCCAAAGTGCCCTTTGATGACTGTAGCAAGCTAGAAGCATCTGAAGGTCTTTTAGTTTTTCTAGCCATAAGTCAACCATTTACCAAATAAACACTCAATCAAAGAGTGATACATAAAGAGTATTATGAGTTTAACACTACTATATCGTGGAAAAAACGTTAGATTTTCAATGAAGTTAAATAAACTTCATTGGTTGTCTGCGTTATTAGTTTTTGCGACAGTTTCTGGTTTTGTTGTTCATCTGATTATATCCGCCGATGCAAAGCCGAATGTTGATCCTTATAGCCTAAATCATTCGACCTACAATGAAGACCATGAAGTTGTTGTTACCGAGCAACAAGTGACAGCGTTAACCATGAAATTGGCTGAGCTACAAAGCCAAGTATTGAGATTAAATGCCTTAGGTGATCGACTAGCAGAACAATCCAATATTCCAGCCAATGAATTTAACTTTCAAACATTACCACCAACTGGCGGCCCGGTAGTACACAGTGGCATTAATGAAAAGATCTCGCTTGCCGAATTACTAGTTAATATCCAAAACGTAGAAACTAATTTGGCATTGGAAGAAAAACAATTAAAAATGCTTGAATCTATTACCTTGGGTCACCATATAGAAAGTAACAGTTATTTATCTGGCAGACCGATAGCCAAAGGCTGGTTATCTTCTTATTTTGGCACCCGTAAAGATCCGTTTACTGGCAGACCAGCACAGCACAAAGGTGTAGACTTTGCTGGCAAAGAAGATTCTGTCATCATAGCAACGGCAGCAGGTCTGGTTTCTTGGGCTGATAAACGTTATGGCTATGGTAACTTAATTGAAATTGATCATGGTAAAGGTGTAAAAACCCGTTACGGTCACAATAAAGACTTACTTGTTAAAGTAGGTGATGTGGTAAATAAAGGGCAAATCATTGCTCGCATGGGAAGTACGGGACGGTCTACTGGGCCACATGTCCACTATGAAATATTGCATAACAATAAACAAATTAATCCAATAAAGTACGTATATAGAAAAGCTAAGTAAACAACAACCGAATAAGTTTTTTGTGATCGGCCTTGGCCGATCACTTTTATTTTAAAGCAGAAGATCTTCTTCTAGTAATTTTTAACCATGGTTTATATAAGATGTTTGTAAAGTTAATGACAAAAATGTTTGGTAGTCGTAATGATCGGTTACTAAAACAAATGAACAAAGAAGTCGTAAAAATTAATGCGCTAGAGCCAATATTTGAAGCATTAAGTGACGAAGAATTAAAAGCAAAGACGGTTGAGTTTCAAGAGCGTTTGAGCAAAGAAGAAACGTTAACCGATATACTCCCCGAAGCTTTTGCGGTTGTACGCGAAGCCAGTAAACGTGTTTTTGGTATGCGTCATTTTGACGTGCAAATGATCGGTGGCATGGTATTAAATGACGGTAAAATTGCCGAAATGCGTACTGGTGAAGGTAAAACATTAACCGCGACATTACCCGCTTATTTACACGGCTTGTCAGGTAAAGGTGTGCATGTGATCACTGTCAATGATTACCTTGCCACTCGTGATGCTGATTGGGCGCGTCCGTTGTTTGTATTTCTTGGCATGACCGTAGGTTGTAATATCGCCGGCATGTCTCCACAAGATAAACAAGCGGCTTATCAATCTGACGTTACCTATGGTACCAACAATGAATTTGGCTTTGATTACCTACGTGACAATATGGCGTTCTCACCTGAAGAGCGTGCACAAAAACCATTGAACTTCGCTATTATTGATGAAGTTGACTCGATTCTAATTGATGAAGCACGTACGCCATTAATTATCTCTGGCGCTGCTGAAGATAGTTCTGAGCTGTATCGTTTGATCAATACGGTTGTACCGACTTTAAAACTGCAAAACGAAGAAGATAAAGACGAAGAAACAGGTCAAAAAGAAGATTTTGTTGAAGGTGACTTCACCATTGATGAAAAATCTAAGCAAATCTTTTTAACTGAGCGTGGTCAAATTCGTATTGAAGAAATCATGCAGGAAAAAGATCTTATCCAAGAAGGTGATACTTTATTCTCTGCCAGCAATATTACCTTATTACACCATGTAATGGCTGCACTTCGAGCACATAAACTTTTTCAGAAAGATGTCGACTACATTGTTAAAGATGGCGAAATCGTTATTGTTGATGAACATACCGGTCGTACGATGGAAGGACGTCGTTGGTCTGAAGGGTTACATCAAGCCGTAGAAGCGAAAGAACAAGTTAATATTCAAAATGAAAACCAAACATTAGCGTCAATTACCTTTCAAAACTATTTCAGAATATATGAAAGACTTTCAGGTATGACAGGTACTGCGGATACCGAAGCCTTCGAATTTAGCCATATTTATGGTCTTGAAACCGTTATTATTCCAACGAATCAGCCGATGATCCGAAAGGATATGCCAGATCTGATTTATTTAACGGGTGAAGAAAAGTTTGAAGCTATTTTAGAAGACATCAAAGACTGTGTAGAACGAGGCCAACCGGTATTAGTGGGAACAATCAGTATCGAAACCTCTGAATTTTTATCTGACTTTTTGAAGAAAGCAAAAATTAAGCATAAAGTATTAAATGCTAAGTTTCACCAACAAGAAGCTGAAATTGTCGCAGATGCCGGTAAAGTGGGCGCGGTTACTATTGCTACCAATATGGCTGGTCGTGGTACCGATATTGTTTTAGGTGGTAACTTTGATGCGATTGTTGCGAAATTAAAAAATCCAACTGAAGAAGCGATTGCTAAAGCGAAAGAAGCTTGGCAAGTAGAGCATAACCAAGTATTAGAATTAGGTGGTTTACATATTGTTGCCACTGAACGTCATGAATCTCGTCGTATTGATAACCAATTACGTGGTCGTTCTGGTCGTCAAGGTGATTCAGGCTCAACCCGTTTTTATCTTTCTATGGAAGATGGCTTAATGCGTATCTTTGCTTCTGAGCGTATTAGTAACATGATGCGTAAATTAGGCATGGAGCACGGTGAAGCGATAGAGCATCCGTGGGTTACAAAAAGTATTGAGAATGCACAACGTAAAGTTGAAGGTCGTAACTTTGATATGCGTAAACAATTACTTGAATATGATGACGTTGCCAATGATCAACGTCAGGTTATTTATGAGCAACGTAACGAGCTTATGGATGAAGAAGATATTAAAGACGTGATCAGTGCTGTTCGTTCTGATGTTGTTAATGGTTTGATTGACCAACACATACCACAACAATCGCTAGAAGAAATGTGGGATGTACAGGGCTTAGAAGAACGTCTAAAAGGCGAACTTGTTTTAGAGATGCCGATTGCACAATGGTTAAAAGAAGACAGTGACTTGCACGAAGAAACCTTGCGTGAAAAAATTCTTGAAATGGTTGACCAAGCATACCAAAACAAAGAAGAAATGGTTGGTGCTGATGTGCTTCGTCAGTTTGAAAAAGCCGTAATGCTACAGAGTTTAGACTCACACTGGAAAGAGCATTTAGCTGCAATGGATCATTTACGTCAAGGCATTCATTTACGTGGCTATGCGCAAAAAAATCCCAAACAAGAATTCAAGCGTGAATCATTTGAATTGTTTTCTGAGCTATTAGACAATTTGAAATATGATGTCGTGGGTATTTTAAGCAAAGTGCAAATTCGTGCAGAATCAGATGTAGAAGCTGTCGAAGAGCAACATCGCAAGGCAGATGAAGCGCCAAAAGAGTTTACTCACGAATCTTCAACTGATGCTACCGCTCCGCCGGCAATGCCAAGGGTTGGCAGAAATGAACCTTGTCCTTGTGGTTCAGGTAAGAAATATAAACAGTGTCACGGTAAGTTGACTTAATAAATAATTAGCTCGTCGTTATTTGGCTTTATCTCATCGTTGAATATGCTCATGTAGAAGTTTACATTCCGCGTATTCAACTTGAACTAAAGCCAACTAACTTATAGCTAAGTTATTTATATGTAATCTACATTAGGGCTTTAAGCCCTTTTTTGTTGGGAAAAATTTATGAAACAAGTACATGTTGCCGTTGGAGTTATCGTTGTATCGGGCGAAGTTTTTCTTACAAAGCGTCACGAACACGTTCACTTAGGAGGAAAGTGGGAATTTCCAGGCGGTAAGGTGGAAAAAGATGAAACGGTTGCTCAAGCGCTCAGTAGAGAGCTTAATGAAGAGATCTCGATTGATGTGTTGTCCTGTACCCCTTTAATTGAAATAGCGCATGATTATGGCGATAAGCAGGTATTGTTGGAGGTTTTTCTGGTCGATAACTTTCAAGGGGAGCCAACAGCACAAGAAGGGCAACAACAAGGCTGGTTTAGTTTATCCGAATTAGCAACGATTGATTTTCCACAAGCGAATATCGCCATCGTCGAAAAATTAAAGGCTCACTACTCTTTGTAGGTCGGCACGGTTGAAACGAGGCTCGACAAAAGCCTCTCAACGTTCGAGAGCAGCAATAATATAACTATTCCGGCTCAACAAAAAACTTATTATGTTGTAGAAACTCATCCTCAAGCGCGTCAAGCATTTCTTCACTAAGTACCACTTCTTTTTGCATAGGCTGTGAAATAGCATGGTTTTCTTCAGCCCAATCTCCTAAATCTATTAATTGGCAACGCTTGCTACAAAAAGGTCTAAATTCACTCTCTGGTTGCCAAATGACAGGTTTGTCGCAGGTAGGGCATGGAACTTTTAATGTCATGGTTATTTAAACTCTAGAGGATGAAGAGGAGGGATTATAAAAAAATATGGGTAGGCAAGCTAGTAAAAATTCTATTTTAACTAAATCAACATTGCGCCAACTGAAATTGAATCGCTTGATCATAATACTTTCGACCAGATTCATTACAGGGCAGCATAAAGCGAATAGAATAACGAAATTTATTACCACTTACCGTAGGGTAATAGCCTGAGCTCTTATTTACTTTTATCCGCAATAACATAATGCCTTCACCATTGTCTTGATGAAAACCATTGTCAGTGTTTATAGTTTCAAAGTGAGAGCGCTGACGGATAAATTTTAAAATCAGTGCCAATGAATTTGATACTTGTTCGAGCATGTTCAGCCATTGCTTAATTTCTTGCTCGATAATAGCTTCTGGTTGGCTTAACCAAAATTTTAATTGAGGTAAATCAAAACTAGAACTGCCGCCTTGCATGGCATAGCGTTGCTTTAAAGCGGCTAAAAACTTGTCTTCTTTAAGTTGGCACCACTGAGGTGTAGGGGATTTTAGTAAACACAATAATGACACTGTTTGTTGAATATTATCTTCTAATCTTTTGCTGTCAATTTCAGGTGAACGCGACCATAACACTAAGTTTTGTTCTAGCTTTTCAAGATCCTTAATTAAGTCGCCACGAATATCGTTACGTTCTAAAGTATCAATGATGGAAAAAAGAGAAGAAAAAAACACTTGATGACTCAAGACTATATTAGATGAAAAGCAGCTATTAGCTTGAGTGAATAATTGCTCAAGCTTTAGGTAATTTCGGATACGCTCATTGAGCGGATGTTCATATAATACAGACGACATTAGCGGAAGTATTGGTTGATATTTCAGTTATCTTACCTAGACAACTGACAAATGGCTATTTTTTTTGATTACCCACCGTTATCACGGAGTGAACTAGCAAGTTGTCGATAGCATTTATCTAATGTAAGTACTTGCTGATTAACTTTTGCTAAATCACTGTCTTCATTATTTATTATATCGTCAGCTAATGTTAAGCGATTTTCTCTTGATATTTGACTAGAAATAATCGCACAAACCTCTGCTTCTGTAGTATTGTCTCGTTGACAAGTTCTAGCTACTTGAGTTTGTTCGCTAACATCAATCACTAAACTTCTCTGCACCATTTTTTGCAATTGATTTTCAAATAACAAAGGGGCGGATAGAATACAATAATCTCCAGAACATTGTTCAAGTTGAGAAAGTATATTCGTTCTGATTAATGGGTGTAATAAGTCGTTTAACCATGTTTTTTCGTTACTATCAGCAAATATTTTAGTGCGTAATAAACTTCTATTAAGTTGGCCGTCGGCTAATAAAATATCTTGGCCAAAGTGAACCGCTATTTTTGTTAAGGCGGGGCTATTGGGTTGAACCACTTCTCTGGCAACAATATCAGCATCAACAATATTGATGCCTAATTCCATAAACATGTTCGACACAGTAGTTTTACCGCTACCAATGCCACCTGTTAGACCGACGATAAATTTAGCCATTATTGCTTATCTATCATTATAAAACATAGCCTAAATTCCATTGCCAGATGCCTTCACCCCACAGCAGACAAATCCAACCAGCAATCGCTAAATAAGGACCAAATGGAATAGGTTGTTGACGTTGATGATTATTAAACACCATTAATGAAATACCTATAATAGCGCCAACTGCTGAAGCCATTAAAATCAATAATGGCAATAATTGCCAGCCTAA
>MAAC01009639.1_pt1 | contig 24848 bp, 23 predicted proteins | sample 1115981 | NCBI WGS metagenome assembly MAAC01 (sample SAMN04961126, study PRJNA320927) | seawater metagenome | isolation source: sample BD02T64 sea water enriched with oil for 64 days | place: USA:Gulf of Mexico | collected 2013-07-27
ACATCTTGCCGGCATTGGTCATTGACGCCGACACGGGGTCGGTCGCCATAAACACCATACCGAAGGCAAAACCACCGACCACTAAATGCCAGTGCCAGGGCATGGCAAACATCGGATTATCGGAATCGATCATATTGAAGATGGTCGACACCGCAAACATACCGAGCATCACGCCGAGCATAATGCGCCAGGAGGCGATACGGGCGATCAACAGCAATGCACCACCGATGAAGATAGCCAAGGTGGACACCTCACCGACTGAGCCCGGAATGCGACCAATAAAGGCGTCCATCCAGGTCATCTGGGTTTGCAGTGCCGCCATACCGTCGCTGGCGATAACCGATAGCGCCGTGGCACCGGTAAAGCCATCGACTGCCGTCCACACCGCATCACCCGACATCGCTGCGGGGTAGGCAAAGAACACAAAGGCACGGCCGGTCAGCGCCGGATTGAGGAAGTTCTTACCGGTTCCACCGAAGATTTCCTTACCGATCACCACACCGAAGCTAATACCCAGTGCAACCATCCACAGGGGCAGGTCGGGCGGACTAATCAGCGCGTAGAGAATGGAGGTAACAAAGAAGCCTTCGTTAATTTCATGGCCGCGCACCACGGAGAAGAGCACTTCCCAGAAGCCACCGACGATGAAGGTCACCATATAGATCGGCACAAAAAAGGCCGCGCCATAGATAAAGCAGTCCCAGATGCTGCTGGGATCATGGCCGGCAAACATACCAATCAACACACCGTGCCAATCGGCCACTTCGCCGCCGCCCATTGCCGCCATGGCGGTATTGGCCTGAAAGCCCAGGTTGTACATGCCGTAAAACATCGCGGGAAAGGCCGCCAACCAAACGGTGATCATCACCCGTTTCAGGTCGATGCCATCGCGCACATGGGAACCTGTTTTGGTGACGCTGGAGGGTGAATAAAAAATCGTATCGGCCGCCTCGTAGAGGGCATACCACTTTTCGTACTTACCGCCCTTTTCAAAATGCGGTTCAATCGTGTCTAGAAGTTTTCTCAAACCCATGGCCTAACCCTCCTTCTCAATGCGCGCCAAATTGTCGCGCAAAATGGGGCCGTATTCATATTTACCCACACACACGTAGGTGCACAGCGCCAGGTCTTCTTCATCGAGCTCAAGACAACCTAACTTTTGGGCCATTTCAGTGTCACCCACCACCAGTGCACGTAAGAGCTGGGTGGCTAAAATATCGAGCGGCATAATGTTTTCGTAATTGCCCAGGGGCACCATCGCCCGCTCGCTGCCATTGGTACTGGCATTCATATTGAACAATTTACCTTTTGCCAAACTGGAAAGATAAATCGGCAAGGACGAGTGCAGGTTGGGGCCCGGCGACATGTATTTCATGAAAATACGCTCCGCGCCCTCTTCCAGCACCGATACTTGGTTGTGGAAGCGACCGATAAACGCCAATGCGCCACTGGCCCTACTACCCGACAATACCGAACCAGAAACGACGCGATTAACCCCGTCTTTACAGGTGCCCGCCAAGACTTCGCCGAGATCGGCGCCGAGTCGAGTGCGCAATAATTTAGGCTCTTTCACCTGAGGACCGGCCAGAGCAACAACCCGCTCAACTGGCAAGCGCCCCGTGGTGAACAATTGGCCGAAGGCGACTACATCCTGATAACCGATGATCCAAACTTGCTTAGCATCGCTAACCGGATCAATAAAGTGGACATGCGTGCCCGCCAAACCGGCCGGATGGGGCCCAGAAAACGCATGCTGGGTGACGCCCGCCGCCGTGGGGATAGTCGCACCCGGCGCTGTACAAAGGTTGACGGCACCTTCGGTCAAGCGTGTCAGCAGGGTTAATCCATTGCTGAACGCCTCTTCCTGCCCGGCAAGAATCTGCGCTGGATCGCCCGCCAGCGGATTGGTATCCATTGCCGTGACGAAGATCGAATTCGGCACGGCATCAATAGCGGGTGCCTTGGAATAGGGTCGCGTGCGCAGCGCCGTCCAGAGGCCCGAGGCCAGTAGATTGTCAACGACTACCGCTCGCTCTAGGCTCGCGAGCTCAGCACTTTTGTAACTGGCGAAAGATTCAGCTTCATCGCCATCAAGCTCAATAACGACCGACAACAACACCCTGCGCTCACCGCGGTTAATGGCCTTAACCACACCGGCACCGGGAGAGGTGTATTGCACACCGGAATTCTTTTTATCGCTAAACAGAGCCTGGCCCAGCTTCACCCGCTCACCTTCACGCACCAACATCGTTGGCTTCATGCCCACATAGTCGGGGCCCAGCAAAGCGACTTGACTGACATTGGGGGCATCGTGAATGGTTTGTTGGGGCGCGCCAGAAATAGGCAGGTCTAATCCTCGACGGATCTTGATCATAGAAAGCGCTCTCACAGTTAACATAATATTTTGTCCCACACGGAAAAGCGCCTGCTCTACAAAACCTAAAAGCAAGCGCCGTATCTCGAGGGGACATACCGGCCACCGCACAAAAACGCGCAATTAGCTGGCACAATCGGGCGGAAATTATAAAGAGGTCAGCACCTTTTTACCAGAGCGAAGGCTACTTACCAGCCTTTGGTACCGACCCGGCCAACTAATGCGCCGATGGAAACATTGGCCAGCGCACGCCCGCCATTTGCTCTAGACAACGCAGTACCTGGCAGCTATAGCCAAATTCATTGTCGTACCAGCAGTACAGCACGCAGTTATCGCCGTCGACAATGGTGGCCTGGGAATCAAAAATACAGGCGTGGCGATCACCGACAAAGTCCGTCGATACCGCTTCGCTGGAAATCGTATAGCCGATTTGCTGCTGTAATGGCGAGAACAGCGCACTGCTACGCATAAATTCGTTCAGCTCTTCGCGCGTGGTCTCGCGACCCAAACGCAGATTGAGGATGGCCATTGAGACATTGGGCGTGGGCACGCGAATCGCGTTACCGGTCAACTTACCTTCAAGCTGAGGGATGGCTTTCGACACTGCCTTAGCGGCACCGGTTTCCGTCAACACCATATTCAAGGCTGCACTGCGCCCGCGTCGAGCACCGGAATGGTAGTTATCGATTAAATTTTGATCGTTGGTATAGGCGTGAACGGTCTCAACGTGACCGCGCTCAACACCGTACTCATCGAGCAGTGCGCTCAGCACCGGTACAATGGCATTGGTGGTACAAGAGGCCGCCGAAACAATCTTGCTATCGGCCGTAATCTCGTTATCGTTAACGCCGTAAACAATGTTCGGGATATCGCCCTTGCCCGGTGCGGTTAACATCACTTTGCTAACGCCCTTGCACCCAAGGTGCTGACCAAGGCCCTCCTCATCACGCCAAACACCGGTATTGTCGATAACGATGGCATTGTTAATGCCGTAGTCGGTGTAATCAACTTCGCTCGGCGAGCTGGCATAGATCACCTGAATTTCATTGCCGTTACAAATCAGCTTATTCTCTTCTTCGATGACACGAATGGTGCCTTTAAAGGAGCCGTGCACAGAGTCGCGGCGCAGCAAGCTAGCGCGAGTAACCAAATCGTTATCGCTCTTGCCCTTGCGCACAACAATCGCGCGCAGACGCAGCAAGTCGCCGCCACCGGCCTTTTCGATCAACAAGCGTGCTACCAGACGACCGATACGGCCAAAACCGTAGAGCACTACGTCTTGCGGCTCGGGCAGCGGCTTCTGGTTTTTAGCAATCAGTGAACTCATTTCTTCGCCGAGGAAAGCATTGGGGTCGCGCCCCGCGCCCTTCTCCTGATAAGTCACTGTCAATTTGCCGATATCAATATGTGCTGGGCCAATACCCATTTCGACCAGCGCGGTAATCATTGGGAAGGTTTCAAACTCCGACAATTCATTCTGTTCGATCTGACGCACAAAGCGATGCGCCTTCATCAAGTCGGTCACCGACAGGTTCACCATGTTGCGCCCATACATGTACAGGGAAACACTGTTTTCACGGTAGAGCTTGCCGATCAGAGGAATCATTGCCTCTGCCAGCGCTTCGCGCTCTTTCCAGTCTTTGAAAAAATCAGTCGGTTGCGGTCTGTTCACGTTATCTCACCTGTGTTCGGGAAGTTGCTTGGATGGGTTGGGTTGGGTTGGGCATCGCATTGAGAACCCACTGTTTAAAAAATCCACAGCGTATAAATTGGGCCGCTATTATCGTGATTCACCTGCCCGAGTGCAACGGGCCTAGAGGGGGAAAAAGGCCAAAGCGGCCACATTTTGCGCCGTTCTGTTAATCACCCGTTCATTTTGCAGGGCCACCACCCTCGCCATCATGTCTTGGCTGGCGATCAACTTGCCAAATAGCCGTTCAAAGCTTAAGTTCACGGGCTCACCGGGCAAGCTATTGGTGAGCAATAAAGGCCTGCCGTTGCCACCCGCGCGAGCCAGCCGCCAGATCAAGATTTCGACATTTCGAGCACTGTCGTAGAGTTTCTGCTGGTCGAGCTGATCAAACATAAAAAACTCATCTTTATAGGCATAGGACTGACGAAGCATGCCATTGAGTCCTGTCATCGTCGCCATCACTCGGTCACCCCGATAACCCGGCGCCAGAGCCAACTCCAACACCTCGGCGCCCCTCACCGCGAGCAGCCCTGTCTCGGGCATAGGGCTTGGTCGCGAGAATAACTGCTGCAGTCGCTGCTCAACGCTGTAACCCGGGCTGTGCCGCAACTGCTCGGGATTGCGCTTGTACAACTTCAGCGTCAGCTCACGCATCAGGCTTTGGCTTTGCCGGTAGTGCAAATCGGCCACCAAGTCGATATCGCTTTTCAGTAGGTTTTGCGGGCGGAAGTGTAAATCGCCACAGGCCACCACGCCCAGGCAAAGAAATAAGCCACCGACAATACCCGCAGATCTTAAACGCCTGACAATACAAACAAGCCAGCTCGCCGCCACTACAAGCACCTCAGACACATCACCGCGCACCCTCATAGGACTCGCTCCTGTCACGCAAATTTACATTCATTATTGCACGTCATAATATGACGCCTCGCGAGCGCGCCGGTACAATAGTACCGCTATCGCCATCCCATTTTTATTAGCTCCCTGTGAATGATTGCCAATGTCTGACTCTGAATTCTCTACCCCGGCCGCCAATAAGGCCGGCGACCGACGCCACTGGGGCCAGCTCTACGGTGCCGCTAAATCTCTGGCCATTATGTCGGCGGCAAAAAAGCACGACGGTTTAACCCTCGTGCTCACGGAGTCGGCCAAGGCCGCCGCCGCCCTGGAGCAGGAATTACAGTTTTTTAGCGACGCGGCACAGCTACCGGTGCTTCACCTGCCCGACTGGGAGACCCTACCCTACGATTTATTCTCCCCCCACCAGGATATTATTTCCGAGCGCCTGCAAACCCTGCACTTGCTGCCCGAGATAAAACGCGGCGTATTAGTCGTGCCTGCCTCCACCGCCATGCACCGGCTACCCCCGGCCAGTTACATCGCCGGCAATAGCTTTGTTTACAAGGTTGGCGAAAAACTCGATATCGACGCCCTGCGCCAACAGTTTCAACGCGCCGGCTACCACTGTGTCGATACGGTGTATGAACACGGCGAGTACGCGGTGCGCGGCGCCTTGATCGATGTCTTTCCGATGGGCTCAAAGCACCCCTTTCGTATCGACCTCTTCGATGATGAAATCGAAACCCTGCGCAGCTTCGATGCCGAGAGCCAGCTGACACTGGAAAAAACCAATAGCATCGCCCTACTACCGGCCAAAGAATTCCCGCAAACCGATGCCGGCACCAAACGCTTCCTCGACAACTGGCACCTGCAATTCGACGTCGACCCGCGCCAATGCACCCTTTATCAGAACATTCGCAGCGGCAACACACCCAGCGGTATCGAGTATTACCTACCGCTGTTTTTCGAGCACACCGCCACCCTCTTCGAACACCTGCCCGCCAATACGCTGTTGCTTGCCGACAGCGAGATTAACGCCGCCGCCAGTAGTTTTTGGCATGAAGCCAGCGACCGCTACGAGTCCTACGGTGTCGACCCCACGCGACCACTACTGAAGCCCAGCCAGCTGTTTATGCCCGTTGACGAGCTGTTCGGCGCCATCGGCAAACTCGCGCGCACCGACATTCAATACCCGAGCCTCGAGGCGTCCAGTGCCCACCATAATTTTGCCACCCAGCTGCTGCCAGACCTCAGTATCGACAGTAAAGCCAGCCAGCCTCTCGATAAACTCGATAATTTTCTTATCGAGACCGAAGCCCGAACCCTGTTCTGCGCCGAGTCGCCCGGGCGCCGCGAAGTACTGCTGGAGCTACTCAGCGGCATTGGCGTAACACCCGTCGCCGTCGATTCATGGCAGGCCTTTTGCGACCAAAAAACGTCGATTTGCATTACCGTCTACCCCCTCGAGCGCGGCCTGCAGCTGGACACACCCGCGGTTAATTTAATCAGTGAAAGCGAATTATTTGGCCAACAAATTTTACAGCGTCGCCGCCGCACTCGCCAGAAAGAGGGCGCCGAGCAAATTGTTAAGAACCTCACCGAACTGCAAATCGGTGCACCCGTGGTCCATATCGACCACGGCGTCGGTCGCTATGCCGGCTTAACCACTATGGAGATGGACGGCGAGCCCCTGGAGTTTCTCGAATTACACTACGCCAACGAGGCCAAGCTCTACGTGCCCGTGGCCAACCTGCACTTAATCAGCCGTTACAGCGGTGGCGATGCCGACTCCGCACCACTGCATATTCTCGGCAGCGAGCGCTGGCAAAAGGCCAAAGAAAAAGCCGCCAAACAAATTCGCGACACCGCCGCCGAGCTACTTAATATTTACGCCCGCCGCGAGGCCCGCGAAGGCTTTAACTACGAAATGTCGGCCGATGACTACCGCACCTTTTCCGCCGAATTCCCCTTTGAGGAAACCCCCGATCAGCTCGACGCCATCGAGGCTGTGTGCGCCGACATGACCGGCCCCCAACCCATGGACAGACTGGTTTGCGGCGATGTCGGCTTTGGTAAAACCGAAGTTGCCATGCGCGCCGCCTTTATTGCCGTTAGCAACAATAAGCAGATCATCATACTGGTGCCGACCACTCTCCTCGCCCAACAGCACTACGACAATTTCAATGACCGTTTCGCCAACTGGCCGGTCAATATTGAGGTTATTTCTCGCTTTAAAACCAGTAAAGAACACGATGCCGTGTTCGAAAAAACCGCCAGCGGCGACATCGACATTCTTATCGGCACCCATAAATTACTCAACAGCAAAATCAAATACCGCGACCTCGGCTTGCTGGTTATCGATGAAGAACACCGTTTTGGGGTTAATCAAAAAGAAAAACTGAAATCGATGCGCAGCGAGGTCGACATTCTCACCCTCACCGCCACACCCATCCCCCGCACACTCAATATGGCCATGGGCGGCATTCGCGACCTGTCGATTATCGCCACGCCACCGGCGCGCCGCCTGTCGGTGAAAACCTTTGTTCATCAAAACGAAAGCCGCGTGGTGCGCGAGGCGATACTGCGCGAGGTGCTGCGCGGCGGACAGGTTTACTACCTGCACAACGAGGTAAAAAGTATCGAACGCATGGCCAGTGAATTACAGGCCATGCTGCCCGAGGCACGCATCGATATCGCCCACGGGCAAATGCGCGAGCGCGATCTGGAAAAGGTGATGGCCGATTTCTACCATCAGCGCTGCAATATTTTAGTTTGCACCACGATTATTGAAACCGGTATCGATGTACCCAGCGCCAACACCATTATTATCGACAGGGCCGACAAACTCGGCCTCGCCCAGCTCCACCAATTGCGCGGCCGGGTCGGACGCTCCCACCACCAGGCCTATGCCTATTTGCTAACACCCGACCCCAAACAAATGAGTACCGATGCCCATAAGCGCCTCGAGGCCATTAGCGCCGCCGACCAACTCGGCTCCGGCTTTACCCTCGCCACCCACGATTTAGAGATACGCGGTGCCGGCGAATTGCTCGGCGACGGCCAAAGTGGGCACATACACAGTATTGGCTTCTCTCTGTACATGGATTTACTCGAGCGCGCCGTAGACGCCATTCGCCAGGGTAAAACCCCGGATATCGACAGCGCCCTCAACCCCGTGGTCGACGTGAATCTGAATATTCCGGCGCTTATTCCCGACGATTATTTGCCCGACATTCACACCCGACTGATCCTCTATAAACGCATCGGCAGCACTGAAAACGCCGCACAGCTGCGCGAATTACAGGTCGAGATGATCGACCGCTTTGGCCTCCTGCCCGACCCGGTAAAAAACCTGTTCCGCGTCACCAGCTTGCGTCACCGCGCCGAACAACTGGGTATCGTTAAATTACAGGCCGGTGCCGGTGGCGGCACGGTCGAATTTGGCAAGGAAACCGCCGTCGAGCCAATCACCATCGTGACGCTGGTGCAACAGCAAAGTGATATCTTCCGCCTGCAGGGTGCGACACAATTGCGCTATAACATCGCCATGCACAGTGCCGAAGAGCGCTTGCAAAACTGTGAAGAATTGCTCGAACTACTCGCCCCTCGACAGGAACAGGTTGCCTGATGAATCTACCGACAAAATTTCTGATGCTAGCAACACTGCCTCTGCTGTGCTTGCTGGCCAACCTCGGCCACGCCAGTAACGACGAGACCGGCGTACAACCTCCGCAAAAGTGGTATCGGGTGGAAGTGATTATTTTCGCGCAGAAAGATGTCTTCGGCGACGAAATCAGCAGCCGCGATATCGCGATGAGCTATCCGCAAAGGCTCATCGACCTCGACGACAATCACGCCGGCTTTATCGCTCTAGCGACGAGTGAGCAAGAGCTCGGCCCGGATGCCTACTCCCTCGCCCGCACCGGTGTTTACCAAATCCTCTTCCATAAAGCCTGGCGCCAACCCGGTCTAAAGCCGCACCAAGCGCCATGGGTCAACATCGAGGTAACTAAGAAAAACACCGCCCTCAACGGCAGCCTGCGCGTCTACCTGTCCAGCTATCTGCATATGGAAAGTAATATCTGGCAAGTCACCTATGCCACAGGGCCTAAGTCGGCAAAACAACCTCTCCTCGATGACGCCGCATTATTGGAGGAAGGTGTATTACAAGGCTCGGTTGCGCTGTCGGTACTACCGACACCCTGGCCGCAACCACCTGTCTCGCCTCTGACAACTTCAAATGACATTCTGGTAGAGCACGCACTCAAGCCAGTAAACCCAGAGCCAGCCCTCTTACAGCCGGCACCGAGAGACATCGAGGAAATTATCCTCCTGAAGCAGGCCCGCCGCCTAAAACTCAATAAACTGCATTATTTCGATCACCCTAAAATGGGTATATTACTTAAGGTATCTCGTAGCCAGCCCGCTGTGATTACCCCTGCGATTGAGCCCCTCGTTGTATCGCCATCCAAGCCTGGCGCTGAACCTAGACTTGAATCTGCGCCTCAGCCCGATTCCGATTCCGTGTCTAAGCCTGACGCTGAAACCGACGCGGGCGAAAAGGCCATCACAGAAGAGTCGCCCTTTGGCGGCAATCCAGCCCTCTACTGAGCAGCAAACAACGCAGCGATAAACAATCGTTAGCCTTGGCTTTACCCCCCAACCCCGCACTTTTCGCCAACCTAACACCAGAGAGGGGCGAGAAATAACTCACCCCTATAACGAAACCACCAGGATCACCATGGAAGCAAGAATTGAAAAAGCCTTGTACGCAGCTCGCTGGGTACTCGCCCCCCTATATCTCGGTTTAAGTTTAGCCCTCGCCCTACTCACCCTTAAGTTTTTCCAGGAAGTGCTGCATTTCTTTCCCTTGATATTCAGCACCACGGAGTCCGATCTAGTATTGGTTATCCTCTCCCTCGTTGACCTCTCCCTCGTCGGTGGACTGGTGGTAATGGTGATGCTCAGTGGCTACGAAAACTTCGTCTCACGTATCAATATCGACGACGGCGATGAAAAACTATCCTGGCTGGGCAAGCTGGATGCTGGCTCTCTCAAGCAAAAAGTGGCGGCATCGATCATCGCCATATCCTCCATTCATTTACTGCAAAAATTTATGAACGCGGAAAAGGTCGATAATGAGAAATTGATGTGGTACGTAATTATTCACCTAACCTTTGTGCTTTCTGCCATTGGCATGGCCTGGGTCGATAGAATGAATAAGCAGCCGTAAGCTAGATTATCGCGCCCAATGACACAACATTAGCAACCAGGCCTGTGGCCAAGAATATTGGCGGGCCCGGCGTTATTGACCGGTTAATTTTTTAGTGAATTGCACTTTGTTGTGCAAACATCCGTTTAATCTGGGCCCCAATATGCAGAGAGAACAGGGCCCAAATGGTAGACAGCGGTGTTCTCAAAAAAAGGAGCAGGGACAACGAATGTTTTAGTGGTTTTCGGTTTTAGTGGCTTTCTCGCTAAAACCTATTACCCCCCCGTCACCGGCGGAAAAAAGGCCACTTCATCGCCCGCCGTTAAAACACAGTCATCGTCACTAATCACTTGATTCACCGCGACTAGCACCTCCTGCTCGGCAAACATCAGCTGCCAGCGCCCGCCTTTTGCGGCCAGTTGTTTTTTTAATTGGCCAACGCTGATGCCTTCAGACAGAGTGAATTCGAGGGACTCCAATTCGAGCATTTCACGCAGCTGGGCAAAAAACAGTATTTTAATCACGCTGGATCCTCAGCTTTATACTCATCACTGCGCTGCCAGGGGCCGGTTTTACCACCCTCTTTCGTTAAGACGCGAATGCCGTCGATAGTCATGCCGGGGTCGACGGCTTTACACATATCAAACAAGGTCAGCGCGGCAACAGATACTGCGGTGAGGGCCTCCATTTCAACGCCGGTTTTACCATCGAGCTTGCATAAAGACACAATGCGTATGCGCCCGTGCTCGAGCTGCACCTCAAAGTCGACCTGCACTTTTGACAGCAATAAGGTGTGGCACAGGGGGATTAACTCGGGGCAGCGTTTAGCCCCCTGAATACCGGCGATGCGCGCCACCGCCAGCACATCACCCTTGGCGTGACCGCCCTCTTGTATCAGCGCCAGAGTCTCGGCGCGCATACAGACATAGCCCTCGGCCACGGCAATGCGAGTGGTGATCGCCTTACCACTAACGTCGACCATAGCCGCTTCGCCGGCCTGGTTAATATGGCTTAATTCGTTCATAACTGGCCTTTCATTGTTCGCTGAGTATTGCTGTCTAAAGCGCGCCGATAGTTAAGCGTCGCGACTACCGCAATCAACACCACTACTGGCTTTTAATTGCGCGACAAAGTTACAGGGCCGATGGCTGGCATCGAGCTGCTGGGCGATAATGCCGTCCCAGGCCGTGCGACAGGCATTGGTCGAGCCGGGCATGCAAAACACCAGAGTACCATTGGACAAGCCCGCCAGTGCACGCGACTGCACGGTAGACGTGCCGATATCTTGATAGGAAATCTGGCGAAACAACTCACCGTAGCCGTCGATCGTGACATCAAAAAGTGGCTCAACCGCCTGGGGCGTAGAGTCACGACCGGTAAAGCCGGTGCCGCCGGTAATCAGCACGACCTGTATATCACCCGAGGCAATCCACTGGGCCACCAGGGCGCGGATCTGATAGAGCTCGTCTTTGAGAATCACCTTCGCACCGAGCTGATGACCGGCGGCCAGTAGGCTATCAACCAAGTACTTACCTGAGCTATCGCTGTCTTCATCGCGACTATCAGACACCGTTAATACCGCTATTTTCAATACCTGGAAATTTTCCGCATAATTCTTTGCCATCTAATAATCCGCCTTATCTGTATTGAGTGACTTTGCCCCGAAGCGTCATTAACCGCCGAGCATGGCCAGATGGCTGGTGCCACCGGTGTTACCGTCCTGTAGATAGTGGCTAACTTCTTTGTCATTCAACTGCGTTTGCATGTAGGTAATTAATTCATCTTTTTGATCTTCGCGCTGCAGTAGTTGGCGCAAGTCGATGCCCTTCTCAGAAAACAGGCAGAGGTGAAGCTTGCCCGTGGCGCTAATGCGCAGGCGGTTACAGCTGGCGCAAAAGTCCTTGCTGTAGGGCATAATCAAACCAATGCGCCCCTGATAGTCGGGATGATCAAATTCTTGGGCCGGGCCCGCGTCTTTCGAGCGCAGCGCCTGCTTCCAACCCTCGCCTAACAGGCGCTGCTTAATACTCTCGCCAGAGACATGATTGCGCTGGTAAAACTCCTCATTGTCGCCGGTCTGCATCAATTCAATAAAACGCAGGGTCAGTGGTTTGTGCTTGACCCAGGCCAAGAACTGATCGATTTGATTACCGTTGTAGGTGCGCATCATCACCACGTTAACCTTGATGGAGTCCAGCCCTAAGGCAGACGCGCGATCTAGACCGTCGAGTAATTCCTGCAAACGATGGTGGCCGGTAATGGCCTGAAATATTGAGGGGTCGAGACTATCGATACTCAAATTGAGACCGTCGAGGCCGGCCTCGACCCAGCTTTCGATGCGCTCAGGCAATTTATAACCGTTGGTAGTGATCACCACCTTTTCAATACCCGGAGTTTGCTTAACGGCAGCAATAATCTCGGGCAGGTCGCTGCGCACCGAGGGCTCGCCCCCGGTAATGCGAATTTTGCGGGTACCCGCCTCGGCAAAAGCAGCCGCGATATTGCGAATTTCATCCAGACGCAAAAAACCACCGCTCTTGCGACCACTATCGCCTTGATAGCCATCGGGTAAGCAGTAATCGCAGCTGAAGTTGCAAACGTCGGTAACAGACAGGCGTAAGTAACGGAACTCGCGCCCGAAGTAGTCATGTAACATCTCAAACACCTTTCCAATGTCGGGAGGACAGAAGGTTTCCCTGCTATCCCTCTGAATCGTCTACCCACCAACACCAAACAGCGTTGAGCAAGGGCAGCATTCACGGCGCCGGGTTCATACTCACCACACAGTTAATCCGGTAGCGAAGCGTAGAACCCCGGAGCTCGGAGTTTGTTAGTAATCAATTTTAGGCCCAATAGGCCTAACTGACAGCTTAACACAGCAGATACCTAGAGGCTGTCTAAAGCAGGGGCTAGGCTTTTTGAAGGCCCTCGCTCAAGGCTTGGCGAAACTGTGAATAGGCTGGCAGCCTAGGCACCACTATCATCGGTAGACGTATCTTTATCTTCAGCGAGAGGACTTTGATCACCTGAGCTCTCTTCAGTTACCGCAGCGGCTTTTTTCAAGCGCTTCTCTTCCTTCTTCTTCTTCTTCGCAAGCTCTTTCTGTCGTTTTTCAAATGAGTAATTTGTCTTTGCCATTAGAACACTTCTGCATTAATCGAAAGGCAGATAATACTCGAATTAAACATATGGCGCTGTGGTTAGTGGTGTTGATCTTGCTGCCGTATCGCCGACGAAAGCTTTCGGCGTAGAGACTTGGTGCCAACGCCGGAGGATATCGGCTTGTTTATGCGCCTTATTATTGCGGGCCTAGCACGCAAATAACCCTAGGCTCGGCGCACAGAACACTTTTGAGGGAGGAATGCTCTGGTTGAGTGAACCGGACACTTTAATAAGAGACAATACCTGTCAATTACTGGAGTGTCATCATGGGACAGAAACGCAGTTACAAGCGCTACCCAAAAGAGTTTAAAGAAGAGGCTGTAGCCTTGATTCGTGATCAAGGTTATTCCGTGCCTGAGGCCGCTAAATCACTCGGTGTGGCGAGTAACCTGTTAAGCCTGCTATAGCAGCGGCGAGACCCTGCTCAAAGCCGAGTGTAATGACAACCCCTACTCGGAGGCCCTGTTTAAGACCCTAAAATACCGCCCGGATTGGCCATCATCAGGGTTTAAAGGTCTCGAAGGGGCACGAGGCCGAGTGGAGACAATCGTCGACTGGTACAACGAAGAGCGCAAGAACAGAAAACTCGACTTTGTCACACCCACCGAGCGCCATCGGCGACAGGATGGTGCCACCCTATCAAAGCGCCGGCAGGTACGAGAAAGCACAGCGGCCAGAGCGCTGGTCTGGATCAGTCAGAAATTGCACACCGATCGGCGTGGTGATGTTAAACCCCGATAAATCCCGATAAACCCGCAAATATTGAGGTAAATCCTTTGGGTATAACGTTGAGAAACAGTGGCAACCACCTTGAAAGACACCGACTGCCTATAGCATTTGCTAACAATAGCTTCTGGGTTTAGGCGACAGGAATTTTTAGACTAACTGTAAATTCCCATTTTAAGAAGAATAGACACCTCAGGTTTGCAGGCAGTTACTTTACACTCAAAATTGCTTGTTAACCTCATCTTCAAGATAGTGAATGAGATCGATAAACTCCGCTTCACATTGGGGGTTAATCTCAACTAAAAGACGATGGGCTTCGAGCACACTGCGCCGCGCTTCCTCTTCATCACAATTGTCACAGGGCAGCTCTTCAAGACCGCCCTCGACGCCACTCGCTGTCGAGGGCTGGTCGATAATACTGAAAATCTCGTCAAGAGACATCGACTCTAGAGTCCTCAAAATACCGGGATTGTCGCAGAATAAAAGTGGCGCAACACCAAAAAGCCGCTTGCTAGAAAGCGCCAACTTCGTCAACAAACCCAGGGTCGTACTATCGACACCCTCGGTTTCAAGTAAATCTACCAACACATTTTTGACATTGCGATTAGTAAATATCCGCTCGACATAGTGATTTAATGAAGCGCACAGAGTGACTCTGACATCGCCATTCATTTTGATGAGATAGTTACCGTCGGTCTCACCGACAAAAATTTGCCCCTTATTCATGATGCCTACTTACCATCATTATCGAAACGTCATCCTGCGCCTTGTCAATTTTATCGATGCCCAATTCCCGGCAGAGCACATCGTGGCCACCCTCGACACCAACACGCCCACAGGCGGCCAGTATTGCCTGCTCTCTCTCCATCATTGAGCCACCCTCAACACAGTCCAACAAGCCATCTGAGACCACAGCCAAGGTGAAATTGTCCGGTAATTGTATTTCCTCAATGGGCCATACAGCATCTTCAAAAAGGCCAACCGGCTTGCCCTTGCCGGGTAAAAACTCGACGTTGTCCTTAGTGATTAATATCGGCAAAGGCAGCTGCGCACCAATAACATAGCGCAATAGGTGGCGCTCGGTATCGATAGAGCCGGCAAAAACCGTCAAGTGCTTGTCGAGATTCAAGGCCATAATTTGGCGATTGACATGCTCTATCAAACCCTCGGGAGCATTGAGCAAGGCTCGTGGATCTCCCTCGCTAATGTGCCGCCGGATAATCTGGCGAATAATATAGCTCAGCATAATAGTGACGAAGGCGGACGAAGCACCATGCCCCGATACATCGGCCACATAAAAAAGAATAAAACGATCGAAGGCCACGGAGTAGCCGACAAAATCACCACTGAGAAAAAGTGAGGGTACGATATGGTGGGAAACGCTGTATTCGCCCTGAGTAATAGGGCCCGGCGGTAAAAGACTGAGCTGTACCTGGCGACCCGCCATTTGGTCCATACGCAGAATATTCAGGCTTTCCTGTAACTCCTTGTTGGCCCGTTCCAGCTGGCCACGAAAGCCCAGATTTTGCTGGTACAAATCCTTAAAGTCGCCAGCTCGAGCAATGGCTCGGAACAGCTCCTCTCTATCAAAGGGTTCAATTAATACGTCGATGGCGCCGCGACGAAAACTCACAGCGATATCTTCAGGGGTAGGCTTGGCGAAAATAACAATAACGGCGAGGCCGGAATCTCGGCAGCGCTGGGCAAATTGTTCGTCGATATCACTTGCCTGCTCTTCGGCCAAGACATCGAGTAGCATCAATACCGGAAGGAAGTCGGGTATGGCAAGCAGAGACTCATCCCGGCTTGCCACGCAGTGCACCTGCCAGTCACTCGACTGCAGATCTTCCAGCCAGCGCTCTCTGCGCTCAACATTGGCTGAAACAATTAAGGCGCGACCTATTGACACTACTACACCTCGTTACCAGCCAGCTACGCTGGCTACTGAATACTGGCTAATTATAGTCGTCATCACCAAAATCATCTTCAACTTCGCCATCATTGACCAAAAAACGTCGGCGCTGTAAATACACATCTTTGATAAAGGTATATCTATCACCCTTTATCAGCTGTTCAGCCTCGAGTAAGCTTGCTCGGATGGCTACTGTCTTAACCCCATAGAGCTGATTGCGAGTCGGTACGTGGTCGACTTCAGCAATCGGGTTGAAGACACTGTCGAGCAATAGCCCCGGGGCATCTCTCAAGGTGCTGGGCCCCAAAAAGGGTAAGACCAGATAAGCTCCCTCACCGGCCCCCCAAACAGCAAAGGTTTGTCCAAAATCCTCACCGTCAGATTTTTCCAGACCAGCATGGCGTGCAACGTCAAAAAAACCGGCAATCCCCAGTGTTGAATTAATCAACAAACGCCCACCGTCATTACCCGCCTGGCCAATTTTACCCTGCAGTACATCATTGACAATATTAAGCACCTCACCGAGATTGCCAAACATCCGCGAAACACCGCCTTCAACAAAGTCGGGGGTAACAAAACGATAGCCCCTAGCCACTGGCTTCAGGACCCAGCGATCAGCAGTATCGTTGAAAGTAAACATTGCCCGGTTATAGCCCTCAAAGGGATCCGAGTCCAGCGCATCGGCAATCGCTACCGTGGGCGTTAGCATAGCTATTAGCAAGAATCGCTTGATGACACCCATTTTTCGAAATACCCCTTCCATTGCTATGTGTACCTTTTTGGCAGTGGCTGATTCTAGTCCAACTTGATGCGGGATGATAGCCACAATTTTTCCCATAATTCACTCTAGCAACACGCATAAAAAAGCCCCGCTATTGCGAGGCTACACCTATCTAAACGGATCAACTAACATCAGCAGTCACTTTCTTTACCTTGTGTAAAAAAACTCCCTGCTCATAACCAAGGTATTGGCCTCAATCGGCACAGGTAAATTCATAGTGCAGATAGTAGTCGGCGGCATTGGGCGTACTCCACTGTCTATCCAGCTGCCAACCGAGGGGACAATAGGCCGCCATTTGCTGGTGCAAGGAAACCCAGGCATCTTGTGGAGAGCTGAGGCGATAACTACTGCGAATAATAAAGCGGGTTCCCGGCAGATGAACGGGCGCTGCCATCATGACGGAACTTGAGCCATCGCGCTGTTGTCGATCAAACCTTGTAAGAGCAATGGCCTTGCGGCTCATAAACTGTTGGCGAGATCGCTCATCGTAGAGCACTACCGCTTCGTCATCGCAGTCGATGATATTATCGACAAAGTTCATATCATCTGCAGCGTCAACACTTGCCTCGCAATCAGGCTCCCCTTTAGGCCCTTGCGTCCCCTCACTATCCGCCAGCAGATTGAAGGGAAAGACGGCACAAAACAACAAGAATGCGGCTACAAACACTTTCATATAGATGAACCCTTTATCGACGGCTAAAATGGCCGAGGGCTTGCAAGCCCCGGCCATAGGAAAAAAACAAAAGACTAGACCTCAAGGGCTAAACTTAAAATTTGTGCTCGAGACCGACGCCGATCCAGTCTTGATCATCCTGACTAGCGCTTTCATCAAGCTTGGTATAGAAAGCAAAGAGCTTGGTTTTTTTACCCAACTTCTTATCGACACCCAATGACATCATATCGGCATCCCTACCCGACTCATCGTCCTCCGACTCGGTATATTGAGCCTTAAGTGTGCAACCATTGCCCGCCTTCCACTTGGCGCTGACATGCCAGCTATCTTCATCGAGCTTTACCCCGTTTGCGGCGCTGTCGCCCTCTTCGGCAGTTTGCCATAGCGCCCCCAATGTCACGGAGCCAAGGGGAATCTGGCCAACGACACGAACGATGTTGAGGTATTCCTTACCAAGTCCCTGGCTAGCACTACCCGACTTCACATTCTCATCCAGCGCTAAGGCCATATATAGGCCATCGGAGTCATATTGCGCCAGTGCGGAATAGCTATCAAAAAAGCCGTCTTGCTCGTCATCTCCACGATCTTCACCGAAAATTGTCGCGATCGAGGCAGAGAAACCATTAAAGTTGGGCGTCGTGTAGTTAAGGATATTGGCGGCGCGGGTTTCACCCGCCATCACATGCTTGATATCACCTTCGAGATCATTGAAGAGATCAATTTTTTTCTGTGCCAATTTTGTTGGGCTGTCGTGCTTACCGCCCCAGATAGTACCGAAATCACCCTTTAAGCCAGCGATAATATTGCGCTGCTCAAAGGTATCCCCCCCCTTACTTATTCGGCCTTAAAAATGACATACAGAGACTCCGTCAGTTTTGTTTTGCCCTTGACACCGATACGTGAGGCATTGCTGTTTAATTCCATTTGCTGATCGTTGCCATTGTCATCGCTAACAACACTAATATTTACCTTACCGTAAACGCTGCCATCGATTGGGCCAATGGCGTAGGCAGAAACAGGCAGTGTCAGAGTCGCTGCAACAGCTGCGGCCAAAGTAGTATTTCTCATTGTAGTCCCCTCTTAAATTGGACAATAACGCTAGTAATAGAGGTCTTAGCCTCTGCTTTGAACTGGGCGTATTGTGGGAACTTACTGTGACAGGGCGCTTACTTTTTTATGGCAGTTTAATGACGCGGGTACTAAACCCGGTAAAGGATGGAGAGCTCCAGCAACTGCTGGATAATGCCTTCACCCATGGCGACAAGAACGTCCGGCTCGGGGTGAGCCAACTCGCCGGCCACTTGTAGCAAGGCATCGCGGGCACTGTGCTGGCCATCTTCCAGTAATTGCAGCAGCCGCATGGTCACTGCATTGCTGGCAAAAAAATGTATCGCCTCATCCTCGCCACGATAAACAATCAACGAGGTCGGCTCGCCTGGCGCTTCTAAGGGCTGATAGTCGGAACTAATTTTATGTACCGGATATGTGTAATTTAGACGCCAGGCAAGGGGTGAAATCACCAGATTACTGTCGAGTAAAGGCATAGAACGATCAACATTGGCACTTGGTTCAGGCAGTTTTTCTGGGGAAACATCCAGTGCCAGCTCCACCCACTCGTAATGGGCCAGCTCAATGAGAAAAGGAAATTCATCCCCGAAGTGTGCACTACCCGACTGCAGGTAAAGCAAAAATTCTTGGCTGATTTCAAGAAAATAAGGTGTGTGACAACGGTGGTCTTTGACAAAGCCTCGCACCAACTGATGCCAGTCTGAGTCGGTCATTAAACTGCGTATGACCGGGAAACCGCTGTTTAAAAAAGACTCGATATTGTTATAGATAAGCTCGCGATAAATCGCCATGCGGCGGTCTTCAATACCCTCTGGGGGCGGGTTGACGAGCGGGTCACGCAAATGTGCGGCAAAGGCCAGCTGAGCCGACTGAAAGGGCTTATTAGCGCCAGTGCCGCAATTTTCATCCAAGTTAGCCACCATTAGCGGTTTTAAACCTGAAGCTCAAATTTCTGGCTACCCAGTACCTTATTCGCTACAGCGATTGCCGCACTTTGCCGGGTTTTTATTGTCGCCACTTCGGCGAGCAATTCATTGAGGGGCGGCAAATTAAAATCCCGCTCCAACAAGGTTGGAAAAACACCAAAACGTTGGTAGGCACTATCGAGCAAATGCCAAACAGGGTCTATCACATCCGCACCATGAGTATCGACCAATAAATCTTCGGCTTCGACAAAGTGTCCAGCAATATGCCCGTAGGCAATTCTATCACCGGGTAAGGCCGCCAGAAAATCTTCCGCGTCGTAACCGTGATTAATACTATTAACGTAAATATTATTCACATCCAGTAGCAACTCACAATCGGCCTCTTCAAGCACCGCGCAAATAAAGTCAATTTCGCTCAATTCCTGCTGTGGAGCCGCGTAATAGGAAACATTTTCAATCGCCAGAGGCTGTTCTAAAAAGTCCTGCACTTGGCGAATGCGCTTGGCCACATACTTCACCGAATCGCCGGTAAAGGGAATCGGCAACAAGTCATAGAGATGGCCGTCGTCACTACAGTAACTCAAGTGTTCGGAATAGCAGCGCACCTGATGCTCGCGTATAAATCGTTTAATATTTTTCAGCAGCTCCCAATCGAGTTCAGTGGGGCCAGCTATCGAAAGGGACAAGCCGTGGCATAACAAGGGGTAGCGTTCAGTGTATTCACGCAACTGGCGACCAAAACGCCCCCCTACATTAATCCAGTTTTCAGGGGCGACTTCCATAAAGTCGACGCTGTCGTCGACACCAGAAAGCGCCTCTAACAGGCTGCGCCGTAAGCCCAGCCCTGCCCCTGTCACCGAATATGGTTTAGTCATCGGGGCTTAAGATTTACCGCCGCATTTGCCTTCACCACATTTACCTTCGGCTTTGGCTTTACCCTTGCTTTCACCGCATTTACCTTCGCCGCACTTACCTTCAGCTTTAGCTTTAGTTTTGGCTTCACCACATTTACCTTCGCCGCATTTGCCTTCAGTTTTAGCTTTGGCCTTACCTTCGCCACACTTACCTTCACCGCATTTTCCTTCGGCGTGTTTGCCTGCCACTTCATAACCACTACTCAGCTCACTCAGCTGAAAGGGGTTACTCGCTGCAGAGGCAACGGGTGAAAGCGCAACAGATACCATAAATGCTGCACCAACTGCTGCCGCTAAAGGTTTAATTGTTTGTTTAGCCATGTGTAAATCTCCTAGATATACTGTTTGAACAATATTGGTAACAACATTGAAGTTTATTCAGCCCGCTCCGGTCTCGTTACAAGCTGCAATATATGACCGGGCTTCGAGCACTTAGTTTCCGCAACGCGGAAATTTCCTCACAACGATGAAAACCGGCTGCCATAAAACACTAAGCTGTTAGCACTTAAACAGCCACTACCCCGCTAGCTGTTATGCTGCGCCGCCTTCACTTTCGCCAACTGTTTTTGCAGACGCTTAGCCGATACTGGGGCAATGGTTTTCAATTGTTGTGCAAAGCAAGATACACGATATTCTTCAATCATGTAGCGGAAAGCTTCCAGTTCATCGAGAATACTTTCGGAGTACTCTTCGGCATCTGACTGCAGTGTTTGCCACTGCTGCCAAAAGCCGGCCATTTCAGCCATCAAACCACTATCTTTTGCACCCTCGCCAAGACGCTTTTCCATGCGTATCAAGGCCGCCTGGGTGTAGCGCGGAAACTGGCGTAGCCAGCGCATCGAGGTATGCAGAACAAAGTCAGGCGCGTACAGAGCCGCCAGTTGCGCTTGTACATCTTGCACCACTTCAGGAAAGCGCGACCCATGCTCCCCGATCAGTCCATAAAGCGCTTTTAAATTCACCGCTTGCTTAAGCAGCAAGGATTCCAGCTCATTGGCTATGGTGACAATGTTCGGTTTGCCCTGTTTGATACAAGCCGCGAAACTTGGCTGATCACGCGGTATCGCCTGCCCCTCAAAACAGGCGATACGAAAGGCCGCAAAAATAATATCTTCACACAGTGTTTTTCGATCCGGCAAGCGGGCAGCTTTTAATTGTAGATCTTGACCCTTGAAGAGGGACTTGCGCAAATACTTCGCAGAACTCACATTTTCAAGGATGGCTAGGCGCACCAGAGCGGCTCTGGTTTTATTCTTAGCCAACTCCGGCGTGTCATACATACGCAGTGACACGCTGTCACTGTCATCGTTGAGCGCTGGATAGGCTCGAATTTCGTGCTTATCTTTTTTGATAACGCTCAATTCTGGTAACTCACCAAAATCCCATTGTGTGAGCCCCAACTTCTCCAACCCTGCGCTGCTATCGCCCTGGCGAATAGTGGCCTGCACCCTATCCCGGTATTGGCTTTTCAGTAGCTCCAGGTCACGCACGCTCTCAAGTAACTTGCCCTGCTCATCGAAAAGCCGAAAGTTCATTCGATAATAAGCTTCGAGTTTCTCGGGCGCCCAGCAATCGCTGGGTACATCGACACCACTGAGGCGTTTTAATTGCTTCGCCAAACCCTCATGTAAGGGGCGATTATCCGCTGTCAGCAGTGGCAATACCTTGTCGACAAAAGACGGCACCGGCACAAAGTGCTTGCGCCACTGCTTCGGTAAACCCTTCATCAGTGCGATGCATTTTTCGCGCAATAGGCCCGGTACCAGCCAATCAAAACGATAACGCGGCACTTGGTTGAGATGCTCGATCGACAGATCGACGCTAACCCCATCTTGCTCATTGCCGGGTTCGAACAGGTAGTGCAACTGATAATCATGGCCGGCCCAGCTCAGGCTTTTGGGGAACTGCGCCTCTTCGCTCTCTAATGGCTGGTTTTGCGTCAGCAATTCACGATTGACGTAGAGAAGTTGCGGCTCGCTCTGCTCCACCCCCTTGCGCCAGCGCTCAAAACTGGCGAGGCCAACGACTTCGGCCGGTAGCAGCTCATCATAAAAAGCCTGCAAAGCCGACTCATCGGCGAGAATATCGCGCCGCCGTAGGCGATCCTCGAGCTCGTGCAGATCACTGAGAATGGCCGTATTGTGGGCAAAAAAGGCGACCTTTTTATTGCTGCTGCCGCGCCGCCCCCCGGAACGACTGTTACCGTACAGCCCTTCTACTAGCGCCGATTGAATAAACACTTGTCGTGCCTGTTTAGCATCGATCTTGCCAAATTCAACCTTCTGACGCTCGACGATGGTCAAACCATAGAGGCTTTGTTTTTCGTAGGCCATCACCTGCCCACGGGCCGCATGATAGTGGGCCTCGCTGTGGCTTTTTTTCACCAAGTGAGCGGCCAGTTGCGGCAACCACTCCTCATTAAAACTGGCACAGTGATGGGCAAAAAGTCGCGTCGTTTCAAGTAACTCAATAGCCATCACCCATTTCGGTGGTTTCTTCGCCAGACCGGAACCGGGGAACACATGGAACTTGCGATTGCGGGTGCCTAGATATTCCCGACTCTCGTGACGAAAACCAATATGGCTAAGCAGGCCGGTTAACAGTGCCTTGTGGATACTATCGGTGTCGGCCGCTTGTTTCTTATATTCAAGGCCAAGATCGCGACAGGAGGTGTGTAGCTGATGATGCAGGTCACGCCACTCGACCATACGCAAATAAGAGACAAAGGATTTTTTGCAGTATTTGGCAAATTGATTGCGCGTCAAGGCCTGGCGTTGCTCTTCAAAGTGCTGCCAGAGATTTAAAATGCTTATAAAATCGGAATCTTTATCGAGCCACTGGCGATGCTTTTCATCCGCCGCCTGACGCTTATCCGCAGGGCGCTCGCGGGGATCCTGAATGCTCAGCATGGCAACGATAATTAGCACTTCGCGCAAGCTGCCCTGCTCTGCCCCCGCCAGCAGCATTCGACCCATGCGCGGGTCAACGGGAAACTGCGATAGAGGCTTGCCCGTGGACGTTAATCGTTCCTGGCCATCGACGGCATCCAGCTCTTTTAACAATAAGAAGCCATCGTTAATTAAACGGCTATCGGGCGGCTCAATAAAAGGAAAGTCTCGCACTGAGCCAATGCCGAGGCGCATCATCTGCAAGATAACCGCCGCCAAATTGGTGCGGACAATTTCCGGGTCGGTAAATTCGGGACGCTGTAGATAATCCTGTTCGCTATAGAGGCGTACGCAAACGCCTTCACTGACCCGACCACAGCGGCCCGAACGCTGATTGGCACTGGCCTGAGACACCGCCTCAATGGGCAGGCGCTGCACCTTGGTGCGATAACTGTAGCGGCTGATACGGGCATAACCGCTGTCAATAACATAGCGAATGCCGGGCACGGTTAGCGAGGTTTCGGCGACATTGGTAGCCAGCACCACCCTCGTTCCCCGATGGGCTTTAAAGACTTTCGTCTGCTCGGCAAGGCTTAAACGGGCATACAGTGGCAGCACGTCGAGATGGGGAAAATCCCGCTGGCGTATTTCTTTGGCCGCTTCACGGATTTCCCGCTCACCACTGAGAAAGACCAATACATCACCTCGCTGAGGCAAGCGCAGTAATTCTTCAAGGGTATTGGCAATACCACTGGCCAGCTCTTCGTCTTCCTGTAAGGGCCGGTAATTAATTTCAACCGGCCAGGTGCGACCGGAAACCTCGATCACCGGCGCATCATTAAAATGCTTAGAGAAGCGTTCAACGTCGATAGTGGCCGAGGTAATAATGACCTTTAAATCGGGACGTTTGGGCAATAACTGTTTCAGGTAGCCGAGCAGAAAGTCAATATTCAGGCTGCGCTCATGGGCCTCATCGATAATCAGCGTCGGTCATGAGTTTGACCAGGGTATTGTCGTTGCTGTGATCCTGGAAACGCACCTGATAGCCCACCAACTCACCGAGTGGTGTATTCACTTCTTCGGCAATGCGCTGGGCCACGGTGCGTGCGGCAATACGCCGGGGCGCCCCATCTCCAGGCATATTTTCGGTAGTTGCGTGGTTTTGCCCGAGCCGGTTTCACCGGCAATAATCACCAATTGGTTAGCGGCAATGGCATCGCGTATTTCTTCGCGACGGGCACTGACCGGCAAGGCTTCGGGGAAACTCAACGGTGAAAGCAGTTGGCTGCGCGCTTCTACCAGCGCTGCAGAGGCCAGCACCTTTGTCTCCAGGCGCTGCAAATCACGATCGACCAGCTTACCCTTGCGGCGACGCTGTTCAATATTCTTTAATTGGCGAGAAAAGCGAAAGCGATCCCGGCTCATGCACCCGCGGATCGCTTTGCGCAGCGTCTTTTCGTCGACGCCAGTTTGATCTACATCTGTACTACTATTTGTCTCTGTCACTTGGTCAGTAATGCCATACCCTCTTCGAGGCCACCCAGTGTTAAGGGGAACATGCGGTTGTCGACCAACTGCCGGACGCGTTGGATCGAGGGAGTATGCTCCCAATAGTCCTCACGCACGGGGTTTAACCAGATAACCCGGTCCCAGGAGTCGGTGATACGGTCCATCCACTC
>MAAC01015528.1_pt1 | contig 24825 bp, 25 predicted proteins | sample 1115981 | NCBI WGS metagenome assembly MAAC01 (sample SAMN04961126, study PRJNA320927) | seawater metagenome | isolation source: sample BD02T64 sea water enriched with oil for 64 days | place: USA:Gulf of Mexico | collected 2013-07-27
AATTAAACCGTAAGGTTTTAGCAGATTTAGCGATGAACAATCCAGAAGCTTTTAAGGCAATTGTACAGAAAGTAAAATAATATAATAATCCTTGCTTATATATAAAAAACCCAAACGTTTGTTTGGGTTTTTTTTGTTAATTTTACATTTTAAAATTAGCTTTTATACTACAGGAATTATGAAAATCACAATTACACTTTTAATAGCCGTATTATTTACTGCAACCTCTTTTTCTCAAGAAACAACGCCTCAACAAAATACTGTAGATTCTCAGTTTAGAAACTTGTATAAAAACTCTAATAACTACCAAGAATACAAAGTTATTAAAAAGAGCGCCTACGGATTATTACACACCAATGTTTTAGATAGTGTAAGAAACTTCAAGTCTCAAATACAGCGTAAAAACACGTTAATCAATTCTCAACAATCTACTATTGACACCTTAGAGAAAGACAATAGGGAAGTAAACACAAAACTTACAGCAGCAATTAGCACCTCAGATTCTATTGGCTTATTTGGAATTCAATTGGCTAAAGGAACGTATTCATTAATTCTATTTGTTATCATTTTAATTTTAATAGCTACACTGGCTTTTTTCATTTACAAGTTTAAGAACAGTAGTGTCATAACCACTGAAGCTAAATCTAATTTAGAAGAAGTAGAAGTTGAGTTTAACTTATTCCGTAAAAAGTCTCTAGAACGTGAGCAAAAGCTACGCAGAGAGCTTCAAGATGAAATCATCAAAAACAGAGGGAACTAACTGTTTTCGGTGAGTCTTTTCTCACGGAAAACAGTGATAAAAAAAACCCCATAAATGGGTATTGCACAATCTACTTTTCTGCATTAAATTTGAAGTGTAATTACTGAGGATAAAAAATTATTCATTGTTATATATAAATACCCTTTAATTATTAGTTAACTTAAAGCGATTAAAAACTTCCCCTTAGATTTTTAATCGCTTTTACTATAACGTATTTTGAAAAAGAGACTTTTCATTTTTAATATGAAAACGAAAAAGCACCCAATTGGGTGCTTTTATAGTATTTATATGGGTTTCCCTTACCAAAAGCATGGGAAACCCATACCAGAATTTTAATATTTAGTTTTAATATTGCCGTATATTAAATCTAACTCTATGAAAAAAGAAAGAAAAATAAGTGACAAAATAAAATTAGTCCTTCTCCTCTTCGGGATCTCCCTATTGCTATGGAATTGCGAAAAAGAAGAAATCATTCCTATTCAACAAGAAATCAATCTCAAAACAGTTTCAAAAAACGAAGCATTAAAAGTCTTTAGCCAGTATAAGAAAAATAAGCATTTACAAAATAAAAATGCCTCAAAATTATTGAAAATTTCACCTGATTGGGACACATTTAAGCAAGAACCATTAGAATTTACTTCTGAAGTTTTAAGTAATGTAGAAACTTCTATTAATATTGATGTTCCTTTTAAAATGTTATTAATATTTATAAAAATAAACAATAAATTAGTGAAGGCAATAGAATCTACTGATGCAGATACGTATTATGCTAATGGGAAAATAAAAAAAGGGAAAGTATATTATCACAATTTTGAAGGGGATTTTTTAATTGGTTATTTAATAAAAGAGGGAAAGGTCCTAAAGAGGTTATTACCTAAAAAAAGAATTAATACAGCTAGTATGGTATCATTATTTACTATTTTTCAAGCACCATGTGATGAAGGATATGATCCATCAAACACATTCTGTAACAATGAACTAGAAGAAGTAGTAATAAATGGAAGTAGTGGAGGCGGATCTACATACCACTTTATTTATGATGTAAACTACTGGGATTGGGAAGGCGGTAGTAATGGTATTGATACTGGAGAAGGAAATGAGGATACCGATGGAGGTGGTAATAATTCGGATGACCCCAATTCTTGCCCTCCAGGAAAAACATACAATCTAACAACTGGCACGTGTGAGTGCCCTGCTGGTAAAGTAGAAGACAGCAATGGAAATTGTGTAGATAAAAGACCTTGCATTGGTGACCCTGTTTTAAACCCACAAATAGCAGCTCAAACAAACTCCGGGATTAGAGGAGGTATGTTTGGTAAAACAAGAAGTGGTGGCACTCAACCACATTATGGTTTAGATTTAAAAAACGCTTACGGAAAACCAATCTATGCATTGTACAATGGAACTGGGAGGATTATAACTCAAACTAAAAAAGGAAAAGTAGTTGGAGCTGGACACTATGTTGAAGTATCCTCATATATTAATGGCAAGAATGTAAAAATATTGTATTTTCACATGCAACAAAACAATCGCAAATCTGGCATAATAAATGCAGGTGATATTATTGGTTATCAAGGAGACTCTGGAAATTTAAAAAATGCAATAAACCAAAAACTATCCGTTTCTCATTTACATTTAAAAATAAAAGAGAATGGGATCCCTGTTGATCCTATTACATATTTAAAAACAAAAATTGACGCAAGTACTGGCCAAGTAATAACCCCATGTAATTAATTAAAAAAAATGAAAATGAAAATCCTAAAATATTTAATAATCATGTTTATAGCTATCTCATATAACTGCACTCATGGTCAGATAAGAAATAATTTATCTGCTACGGATTATAATGCTATTAAAATAAATAATATCAACTGGAAACAAATTAGTAATACAAAAGGAAACATTTCTCAAATGAACACCTTTTTTGGAAATACTTTTACTACAACAACAAATACAGATCCAAATTTAACCATAGAGCTCTGGGATGATTCCAAAGGGATATATTTCAGATTTGAAGATGGAAGTGATACTGGAAATGACTACACAATGGTTAATTTTGAAATTACAAACAATAATTCAAATCTTACTATAAATAACAAAACAATAACTATTGGCTCAAATATAAATGAATTAGGAAATGCACAAATAAATGCTAGTGGTACTGATATTGTTTATGGAATGGAAACCACAGATGATATTTTAATGATAAAGTTTAACTCATCAACAAATTTAATTACAAGTATAGAGTACACATTTTTTAATTAAAAAAACATTCTAATAAAAAAGCACCCAATTGGGTGCTTTCTTTTTTACATATAGAAATTGATTTTTAAAATCCGTCTCCTAAATCTTTCAGTTTTTCTGTGTTCTCTGCTAATTTTAATTCGTCAATAATTTTATGAATGTCTCCATTGATAATATTAGACAAATCATACAGTGTCAAACCAATTCTATGATCTGTTACACGTCCTTGCGGGTAATTATACGTTCTAATCTTTGCAGATCTATCTCCACTCGTTACCATAGAGCCACGCTTTATAGCATCTTCTGCTTGCTTCTTTGCCAACTCCATATCGTACAAACGAGAACGCAATACTTTGAAAGCTTTCTCTTTGTTTTTATGTTGTGACTTTTGATCCTGACATTGCGCCACTAACCCTGTTGGAATGTGTGTTAAACGCACCGCCGAATAGGTTGTATTTACCGATTGTCCTCCTGGTCCTGAAGAACAGAAAAAATCGATACGCACTTCTTTTGGATTGATCACTACATCAAACTCCTCTGCTTCTGGAAAAACCATTACAGTTGCCGCAGATGTATGTACTCTACCTTGTGTTTCTGTTTGTGGAACACGTTGCACACGATGCACACCAGCCTCAAACTTTAACGTTCCATAGACATCATTACCTGTAACCTCGAACTGAATTTCTTTAAAGCCACCATTGGTACCCTCAGAAAAATCTACTGTTGAAACTTTCCATCCTTTATCAGAACAATACTTAGAATACATTCTAAACAAATCACCTGCAAAAATACTTGCTTCATCACCACCTGTTCCTGCACGTAACTCCATTACAGCATTTTTAGTATCTTCTGGATCTTTCGGAATCAACAAGAACTTAATTTCTTCTTCAATAACAGGAATACGTTGGTTAGATTCACTCATTTCCATTTTCGCCATTTCTACCATTTCCTTATCAGAACCATCAGCAATAATTTCTTTTGCTTCTTCAATGGTATTTAATAGCATTTGATATTCTTTAGTTTTAGTTACAACAGCACCCAAATCTTTATACTCTTTGCTTAAACCAGCATATCGTTTTTGATCCATAATGATGTCTGGCTGAATAATTAAATCCGAAACCTCATCATAACGTTGCTTAACAATTTGTAATTTATCTAACATTTTCTTGTCTTTTCTTGGATTGCGAATTTACAATTTTTATTGCAACTACTCTAAATTTGATTTCATGTATATTTGATAAAATATTTTGCTTCAATGAAAAAAATCAATCTATATTTCCTCTTTTATAGAGAGCGGTTTCTAGTTCCATTAGCTTTAAGTTTATTTACGCTGTTTAATTTTAGAATTATGCCTTTAGCTGTAATTACATTATGCTCAACAACTTTATTAATTTGGTTCTATCAACACTTCTTAACTGATAAAAAAAAGCAAACACTCTATTTTTACTACAATTTAGGGGCAACAGAATTCAAATTATATACTTTCGTATTCTTTATCAATTTGATTATTTTAATTGGCATTAATATTTATGTTAAATGAATGTATTAGAAATTGATAACGTAGAATTAAATTTTGGTAGAACTGAAGTTTTAAAAGCCATCTACCTTAAAGCTGAAAAAGGAAAAGTAACAGGTATTTTAGGAAGTAACGGTTCAGGAAAGACTTCCTTATTAAGGATTGTTTTTGGAGAACTAAAGCCACACAACAAACTCATCCGATTTGACAACAAACCTGTACTAACTCCTTTGTATAAAAGTGGAAAGATAAAATACTTGCCTCAATTTCATATCATCCCAGAAAACATTTCTTTAAGAAGTGCATTCAATTATTTTGAATCTTCTCTCACTGATTTCCTAAATGATTTCCCCAATTATAAATCACAAGAAAATTTCCGTTTCTCCAAATTTTCTGGTGGAGAAAAGAGATTAATAGAGACCTATATTATTCTAAGATCTACTGCCAACATAATATTGCTAGATGAACCATTCTCACATTTAGCTCCTTTATACATTCAAGGATTAAAAAAAATCATAGAAAATGAGAAGAAAAACAAAATCATCATTATTACCGATCATTTATACAAAGACATATTAGATGTTTCTGATAACATATATTTGTTAAAAGATGGCTGGAGCAGAATCATAAAATCACCAGATGAATTAATTCATCACAAATACATTAACTCGTTATGAAAAAAATTATAGTTCTATTAACAATTATTGCTGTTACATCTTGTAAAACAGAAAACACTATTCAAAAACCAAATTTCCTAATTGGTAACTGGGAACGTTTAGACGACAAAGAAGGAAAGAAAACTTATGAAATTTGGAAAGATAATTACACAGGGCTAGGACTTACACTCAAAGATAACGATACTGTATTTAAAGAAATACTAAGTATTGTTTCTATTAACGATACATTGACATTAAAAGTAGAAGGTGTAAATGAAACTCCAACACTTTTTAAATTCACCTCACAAACAGATACTTCTTTTATTGCAGAGAACCCAACACATGATTTCCCTACAAAAATTAAATATTGGTTAGAAAACAACCAATTGAAAGCTCATGTATCTAACAATGAATTCGGAATTGATTTTGTTTTCAAAAGACAGTAGTTAACACACGTTAACATAGAATTATGACTTTTCTTGAAAAATTTTAGTAGTATTACATGTACTAAATCACATTTCATGAAGAAAATTATCTTAATTCTATTTGTTGCCCTTATTTCTGCAACAACTTTACAAGCACAACAAAAAGAGAAAGCTGTAGAAAAAGCCGTATTGACTTATATAGAAAATTTCTTTGAAAATAACTTTGAGGCAATGAATGCCGTTTTACATCCGAGACTTTCTAAACGCGGACTAAATCCGAATGGCAAAATCAATGAAGATTTACCACCAAGCAAATTAAAAGAAATAATGGCAAAGAAAAAGGCTTTTCCTATTTCTAAACAACAAAACAACGTAGAAGATATTGTTATTTTTAATAAAACCGCTAGAGCTAAATTAACTACAGGCTACCCAAAGACGAAATGGATGGAATATGTAACCTTAGTAAAAATGGATGGTCAATGGAGAATTATCGATATTTTCTGGGAATATTACCCAAGAAAGAAAGGCACTAATAAACGAAAAAAGAAAAATTAAATTTTCAAAGATAAACTCACTACTAACTAGTGAGTTTTTTTCTCTTCTATTTTTTAATGATTTCTAATTTATAACCTACTCCATGAATATTGGTTAATTTAATAGCGTCATCATCTTTTAGTTTTTTACGTAGCTTAGAAATATAAGTATCTAAACTTCTTCCTACAAAAACACCATTATCTTCCCAGACTTTTTTGGTGAGCTCGTCTCGTTTAATAATTTGATTTGGTTTGGCTACAAAAATTGCTAACAGCTCACATTCTTTTTTAGACAAATTAATTTCTACAGCCTGTCTTACTAATTTATTTTGTTCTGGATAAAACTGAAAGACACCCAATTTCATTGGCTTTGAGTGATTTACTGAAGTTTTAGCTTTATTTTTTCTAGTATACAAATAGTCCATTAAGAAAATGAGAACACTAAATATCAGCGCGAGTAATAATAACTGCTTCTCAAAAAAGGGTGCTTTTTTATTGGTGAATTTTAGTTCGATTGCATAACAGCCCTTAGCTAAAAACCTTCCTGCACATGGAATTATCGTATTTTCTTCAGTCGCACTCATTTGATAACTGTATGCAATTTCACTATCAGAACATTGTACCACTTCTACTCTATAATAATTTGAAAGTGCTGCTTTTTGAAAACTACTAGCAACTTCAGAAACCAAGTTGTTAGGCTCAAAAGAAAGCTGATTTTGAAAAGATAATTTGTACTTAAACTTTTCTAACTCAACGATTGGCAACACTAAAGAAGTTGTGTCTGAATTAGAAGTTAGCAATTGATGTCCAACATCACGTAAGGCAACTTTTACTATTTCCGAAAAGTCTTCATTTTTCTTCTCTGAATCAGTAAATATCCAAGCAGAAAAAAAAATAAAAATCAATCCACCGTATACATAAATCTTTTTGTTGTTCATAATTGGCGTAAATAACATACAATTATATGACTTTTTACATCTGTTGACAGTTCTTTTGCATTTTTTTGACACTTTTCAATGACTCTCAATATAGTTTTACTCAAAAATAAAAACATCATGAGAAAAATTATCATTGCATTTATCTGTATTGCATTTTTATCTACAACAAGTAATGCACAAGAAAAACTACACATCAATACTTCAAAAAGCACCATAAAATGGATTGGTGAACTTACGTTCCATTTTGGCGGGCATGATGGGTTCATCAATTTTAAAGAAGGCTACTTTATAAAAACCAAAGATGTACTTACAGGTGGAGAATTTATCATAGACATGAATTCTATTACAAACAGAGATATTAAAACTAAAAAAGGAAATGAAAGTTTAGTGATGCATTTAAAGGACTCCGATTTTTTTGATGTTAAAAAGTACCCATTGGCAAAAATAGTAATTACTTCAGTTGAATATTTCGAAGACAAATCTATGAGAATTTATGCCAATCTTACAATAAAAGGCATTACAAAACCAATACGATTTAATGCAACTCCTAATTACCAAGAAAAAAGTTTGAGCGCAAAATTCAAAATTGATAGAAGAGCATGGAATGTTACGTATAAAAGCAAAATAAAAAACAGCGCCATTTCTGATGCAATTGGTTTTGAAGTAATTTTAAATTTATAATCTGATGAAAAAATCAATAGTCCTTTTTACACTGCTCTTTTCTTCAGTATTTTCTTTCGGACAAAAAAATGAATTCAATCTTATAAAGCTTGATTCCACTTGGGGACAAGAAGTACTTCGTTTCCCTGCAAGAAACATGAACTACATAGGTGTTGGAGAAGTAAGATTCCCGCCTAAAGGGTGGATAAACCCAGAGCACAAAAACTATTGGTCATATACGTATGCTTGGAAAATCAATGTACGTAGAAGAATCACAGAAAAAGAGTTGGCGCTAGATTTAGTGAAATACTTTAATAGCTTAAATAATATTGACATGAATGACAGAAAAGACGTTCAATATACTTCTGCAACAATTACTAAAATTGAAAGAACAAATTCTACAACATTATTTAAAGGAAAAGTAAACATATTTGATCGTTTTGCAACCAACAAACGGATTATTCTATACGTAAAAATAGAAAGTCATTATTGTAAAAAGAAAAAAAGAACGGTACTACTCTTTAAATTCTCACCTAAAGAGTTTAAGCATAAAACTTGGGAAATGCTAGAGAAAGTAAAACTTCACAAGAATGTTTGTGATTAGCAAAAAAAAAGCCTCAGTTAAAACTGAGGCTTTTTATATATATGTTATACTTTTCTTTAATACTCAAAAGTTCCAAACTCACTTGTAATTGTCAACTTCTTTGTTTCAGAAGCTTCAACTCTACCAACAATCTGAGCATTTACATTGTATGATTTTGAAATAGCGATAATGTCTTTAGCAATTTCTGGAGATACATAAATTTCCATTCTATGTCCACAGTTAAATACCTGATACATTTCTTTCCAATCTGTTTTCGATTGTTCTTGGATCAATTTAAACAAAGGCGGAATTGGAAATAGGTTGTCTTTTACAATATGTAGTTCATCTACAAAATGTAGGATTTTAGTTTGTGCGCCACCAGAACAATGAATCATTCCGTGAATTGTTTCTGAATTGAATTTTGAAAGAATCTCTTTGATAATTGGCGCATAGGTTCTTGTTGGAGACAACACTAATTTACCTGCATCAATTGGAGAATTTTCAACGGCATCTGTTAATTTTGCTTTTCCAGAATACACTAAATCTGCAGGAACTGCAGCATCAAAACTCTCTGGATATTTACTTGCTAAATAATTATCAAAAACATCGTGTCTTGCAGATGTTAATCCGTTTGACCCCATTCCGCCATTATACTCAGTTTCGTAGGTTGCCTGTCCAAAAGATTCTAGACCAACAATTACATCACCCGCTTTTATATTTGCATTATCAACAACATCTGTACGTTTCATTCGTGCAGTAACTGTAGAATCTACAATAATTGTACGTACCAAATCACCAACATCAGCAGTTTCACCACCAGTTGAATGAATTGTAACACCAAAACCTTTTAGATCTTCAATCAATTCTTCAGTTCCGTTGATAATTGCAGACAATACTTCTCCTGGAATTTTACTTTTATTACGTCCAATTGTAGAAGACAACATGATATTATCTGTTGCACCAACACATAACAAATCATCAATATTCATAATTAAGGCATCTTGAGCAATTCCTTTCCAAACAGAAATATCTCCTGTTTCTTTCCAATACATATATGCCAACGATGATTTTGTCCCTGCTCCATCTGCATGCATAATCAAACAATACTCTTCATCATTTGTTAAGTAATCTGGAACAATTTTACAGAACGCTTTTGGAAACAATCCTTTATCAATGTTCTTAATTGCATTGTGAACATCTTCTTTAGATGCAGAAACGCCACGTTGCGCGTATCGTTTAGAAACTTCTTGACTCATGTTGTTGTGTTGTTGTTTTTGTTACTGCAAAATTACTTTAAAAACGGCAAACATTCAAAGTTATTGATACTTTTTACTTCTTCGTTCGTACAAAACTGTATCTCTCCAAATTCCGTCTTGTTTGGCAATTTTCTCTCTGATTCCTATTTCACGAAATCCATTCTTTAAGTGCAAATTGACACTCCCATTATTTTCTGGAAACAAACTAGAATACAGCGTCCAAATTCCATTTTCTTCAGAAGATGTTATAAGTGCTCGCATTAATTTATTTCCAATTCCTTTGCCTAGATATTTTAGTGATACGTACACACTTAGTTCTGCAACTCCTGTATATGCTTCTCTTTTTGACACTGGAGTAATTGAACACCAACCTAAAACTTTCTCGTTTTCTAATAGTACAAATCTTGAATGTTGATGATGTGTTTCATTCCACGTTTCCCAAGTAGGAATTTGAGTTCTAAAAGTAGCATCTTTAGTATCAATTCCCTTTTGATAGATTTCTGCTACTTCTACCCAATGGTTTCGTGTTAGTTTTTCAATTTTCATAATAAAAAATCTTCTACCTGTTCAAGCGCAGTCGAGAACTTAATGCTCACTGTAATCTAAAACATCTCGACTGCGCTCGATGGGACACCCATTCTTTTACCTAGTAAATAACAACTCTCTATATTTAGCTAATGGCCATAATTCATCATCTACCATCATTTCTAATTTATCACAGTGATATCTAATTTCATTAAAATATGGCTTTACCTTATTACAATAAGCATCTGCAGATTTCTGACCTTTCAATTTGTTTGCTTTTCTACGGGCATCTGTCATTTCTTCTACTTTAGAATTGATCCCTTCAATATGAGAAGATATTTTTTTAATCAAATCAATTTGTTCTTTGGCTAGATTTTTATAGTCCGCACCAAAGATATTCTTCAATCCACAAACATTTTCTATTAATGTATTTTGATATTTTACAGCTGTCGGAATCACATGATTTCTTGCGATATCTCCCAACACCCTTCCTTCAATTTGAATGCGCAACATGTATTCTTCTAATTCTATTTCATGACGCGCTTGTACTTCTACTTTACTCATTACGTTCATCTCTTCAAAAAGTGCAATTGACTTTTTAGAAATCTTCGCTTTTAATGCTTCTGGTGTTGTCTTATTATTACTTAGTCCTCTTTCTGCTGCCTCTTTTTCCCATTCAGCTCCATAGCCATTTCCTTCAAAACGAATTTTCTTTGAAGCTTTAATATATTCTCTTAGTACATTAAAAATTGCTTCATCCTTTTTTAAATCCTTAGAAATGATCAATTCATCAACTTCTACTTTAAAATCTTTTAATTGCTTGGCAATAATTGTATTTAATGTGGTCATAGGGCCTGCACAATTTGCCCAAGAACCAACGGCTCTTAATTCAAATTTATTTCCAGTAAAAGCAAACGGAGATGTTCTATTTCTATCTGTATTATCTAATAATATTTCTGGAATTTTACCTACAATATTCAGCTTTAAATCTGTTTTTTCTTGTGGTGATAATTTCCCTTTGGTTACATTCTCTAATTCGTCTAACACTTCTGACAATTGCGAACCAATAAATATAGATATGATTGCAGGTGGCGCTTCGTTTGCGCCTAAACGATGATCATTACTAGCACTTGCAATAGAAGCTCTAACTAGCTCTTCGTAATCGTGAACTGCTTTTATAGTATTTACAAAAAAAGTTAAGAATTGTAAGTTCTTCATTGGTGTTTTCCCTGGGCTTAACAAATTAACTCCAGTACTTGTTGCTAATGACCAATTGTTATGTTTCCCTGAACCATTAATCCCTGCAAAAGGCTTTTCATGAAATAGTACTCTAAAGTTATGACGTTGGGCAACTTTCTCCATCACATCCATTAATAAGGAGTTGTGATCTACTGCTAAATTTGCTTCTTCAAAAATTGGTGCTAATTCGTATTGGTTTGGAGCTACTTCATTATGTCTTGTTTTTACTGGAATTCCCAACAACATACATTCTTGTTCCATATCTCGCATATAGCTCATCACTCTATTAGGTATTGACCCAAAGTAATGGTCATCCAATTGTTGTCCTTTTGCTGGAGAGTGTCCCAATAAGGTTCTTCCTGTTAAATTGATATCTGGTCTAGAAATCGCCAGTGCTGTATCTATTAAAAAGTATTCTTGCTCCCAACCCAAAGAAGCATTTACCTTGGTTACGTTCTTATCAAAATATTTACAAACCGCTGTAGCTGCAGTATCAACTGCATGCAACGCTCTTAGTAATGGTGCTTTATTATCTAATGCTTCTCCTGTATAGGCTACAAAAACTGTTGGGATACATAATGTTGTTCCATAAATAAATGCCGGTGATGTTGGATCCCAAGCAGTATATCCTCTGGCTTCAAACGTATTTCTGATTCCACCATGTGGAAAACTTGAGGCGTCTGGTTCTTGCTGTACCAATTCTCCACCTCCAAACTTCTCCATTGCTCTACCACCTCCAATGGTTTCAAAAAAAGCATCGTGCTTTTCTGCAGTAGATCCTGTTAATGGCTGAAACCAATGCGTGTAATGTGTCGCTTCTTTTGACAGTGCCCAATCTTTCATTGCTGATGCAACTTGATCTGCAATTTTACGGTCAATCTTTGAACCAAACTCAATGGCATCCATTACACTTTTATAAGCTGCACTTGTCATGTGCTGACGCATTGCATACTCATTAAATACATTTTTACCAAAAGAATCAGATTTTCGTCCACTTTCTTTAACTTCTAATGGCTTCCTATTTAAAGTTTCTTTTAATGCATTGAATCTGATTGTAGACATAATTTGTTTTTTTGACAAAAATAAGGCTTTATATTAATCAATATAAAAATTGCCCCTTCGTTTTATTAACAAAATAGTAAAAATATAAACATTTTTACATTTACCCCCTTAAAAATTAGGGGTAATTACATATTTTATATATTTTTGCTTCATATTCATCAAACAACAACACAATGAGTAAGATTAAATTAGAATACATCTGGTTAGATGGCTACAAACCAACACAAAACCTAAGAAGTAAAACGAAAGTTGAAGAACATGAAAACTTTCAAGGAACTATAGAAGAATTAAAAAATTGGTCTTTTGACGGATCTTCTACTAAACAAGCATCAGGAGGCTCTTCTGACTGTATTCTAAAACCGGTCTCAATCTTTAAAGATCCTGCACGAATTAATGGATACTTAGTAATGACAGAGGTATTAAATTCTGATGGAACTCCACACGAATCTAATGCACGTGCTACCATTAATGATGATGATAATGATTTCTGGTTCGGATTTGAACAAGAATATTTCATTATGGACAGTGCAACTCAACTTCCGTTAGGATTCCCAGTTGGCGGATATCCTGGACCACAAGGAATGTATTACTGTTCTGTTGGAGGAAGAAATACACACGGTAGAGATTTTGTTGAACAGCATGCTGATTTATGTATTGACGCTGGACTGAACTTTGAAGGAATCAACCAAGAGGTCGCTTCCGGACAATGGGAATTTCAACTGTTTGCAAAAGGCGCTAAAAAAGCTGGAGACGAAATCTGGATTGCTAGATATTTATTAGATAGATTAACAGAACAATATGGGTACTATATTGAGTACCATCCAAAACCAGTAAAAGGAGATTGGAATGGTTCTGGAATGCATGCTAATTTCTCTAACGAGGTATTAAGAACCTGTGGTTCTAAAGAAATTTACATGAAAGTTTGTGAAGCTTTTAGACCAGTAACCAAAGAACATATTGATATTTATGGTGCTCACAACGATCAACGTTTAACAGGATTACATGAAACTGCATCAATTACAGATTTTAGTTATGGTATTTCTGATAGAGGTGCTTCAATTCGTATTCCAATTTTAACTGTAGATAGCGGTTGGAAAGGGTATTTAGAAGACAGAAGACCTGCATCTAACGGAGATCCATATAAAATTGCTGCAAGAATTATACGAACTGTAAAACCAGTTTGCGAAAACCTATAAAACATTTTCCATACACAACACAACAAAAAAAGCGCTCGAAATTCGAGCGCTTTTTTTATTATGTTAATGTTGTAATTATAAATACTCCATATAATGTCAATAGAATAAGACCATGTCTCCAATCTAATCGTAATTTCTTAGGAAAGAAAACAAACGGAAGTACTAGAAACGAAATTCCTAGCATCCAAAATATATCATAATTTAATAGCGCTACATCTTTTAACTCTATGGGTGTAATCATAGAAGTAACACCTAACACTGCCAGGATATTAAAAATATTTGACCCAATTAAGTTTCCTAATGAGATTGCTTTTTCTTTCTTCAACACTGCAATTATAGATGCTGACAACTCAGGAATGCTTGTACCCACAGAAACAACGGTAATCCCAATAACACGCTCACTTACTCCAAAATTGGTAGCCAAAGAAACAGCTCCATTAATTAATAATTCTGAACCAGCCCACAAACCAACACCTCCAATTGTTACAAATAACACAATTTTAAATATTGACAATTGCGCATCATCTTCAGATATTTCTTCAGGAACAACATTTTTCTGGAAACGCAATAAATACACTAAAAAGACAACAAGAAATGAAAATAAAATAACCCCTTCGTAAAATTCAATTTTACCATCTTGGGCTAAAAAACAATACAACAAACCAGAAGCAATCATCATTACTGGCCAATCTGTTTTGTAAAAACTCTTCTCTACTTCAATTTTTGACAAAAGCACAGTAATTCCTAATACCAGCCCAATATTTGCAATATTAGAACCGACCACATTACCCAAGGCTAAATCTGGAAAGCCATCTAATGCTGATTTTACACTAACAATTAATTCGGGTGCTGAAGTAGCAAACGATACTACTGTCATTCCAATCACAACTTTTGGAATGTTCAATTTTAATGAAAGACCAACTGCTGCCTTCAACAACCAATTCCCTCCAATAATTAATAAAATCAATCCTAATATGATATACAAAAAGTTCATTCAATACTCTTTTTTGCGAAGATAGTCTAAAATGATTTTCTTGAATAAAAAAAGTTCACTCATCAACACAATTCTTTGAAATAGAAGTATCTTTAATTCACCAATAAAAACAACTCTATTTCAACAATGAAACCTCAGTACACTTTCTTTTTGATTTTTCTCTTTACCTTCTTTTCAAATGGGCTATCTGCTCAAGAGAAAAAAAGTTTTTTACAACATCGCTTTGATGGCTTTACAGAAATCATCCACAAAAACTACACAAAAGAGAAGCTTACCACACTTAAAAATGATTTTGCAAGAATTGGTGTTGATTTTAATTTCAGCAAATTAACATTCAACAAGAAAAACGAAATTACAGGCATCACTTTAAAATTACAAAACAATAAAAGCTCAACAACTCTTAGTTTAGCAATAGAAAACGGAACAATCCCTTCTATCAAAATTGGAGAAACAAATGGACTAGTAAGCATCAACCCAATAGTTGACATTCCTCCTAAAAACTCTACAAACAGAAACTAGCGTGTAACAAATCACGCAAACTAGAGGGGTCAAATTACATTTCTTTTAATCTCCCATAACATAATTGATTGGATTCCCAAAAAAAAAAAAAGCAAATTGAGTGGTTTTTTTTGTATCTTATATATTATCCTATTTTTCGTTATTTTTGAAGCTGAAAAACACCACAATGAAAACATCTATTTTTAAAGTACTGGCAAAAATAAACAAGACCCTTTTACCTTCTTTCACAAAAAGACAGTTGGATATATCGAAAGCTTCTAAATTTCAATTAGCAATAATTGGATGGAGAGCTTATGTAACACTAAACTCCTTAGACTAAAAACACACATTATGGAAAAAGAACATATCAAAGCATTTACAGGAACCTCAATTTTAGTAGACAGATTAAGCTACTTGCTAGATCAAGCCAAAATACCAACTTTAATAAAAAATCATTACGATTCAGCAAGACTTGGAGGCTTTGGTTTACCTATGAATTCTGTTGAATTATTTATTTATAAATCTGATACAGAAAGGGCCGCACCAATTATTGAAAGTTTTAGAAAAGAAATAGCAGAATAGGTTTTATAGTTTAAAAAACATCTCTATATTTGCACCCGCTTAACGGCCATGTGGCGCAACTGAATAGCGCACTTGATTACGGCTCAAGAGGTTATAGGTTTGAATCCTATCATGGTCACAAAAAAACGCATCAATCTGATGCGTTTTTTCTTTTTACAGACATTCTAAAAACAGAAAACCTTTCTAATATCGCTATTAAAAAGGCTTTTTATATGTAACAAAACTTATTTTTTACTGCTAATCTTTTTGACTCCATAAATCAATCCGCTTAAAAGCAAGAATATTGCACCACCATCAATAGGCAACCCAGGTGGTGGTGGTGGTGGAATTGGCGGCGGAACCGCTTGCCCATACACTTGCAATACGAGTAGTACTATTGCGATAGTTAGGTATGTTCTTTTATGTTTCAATTTCTTAATTTTTCTATACTCTTAAGACACCATAACTTTTAATAAGTCACTTTGTTGTGTCCATACTATATTATTCAAAATATCTTCGAATTGCAATTCGATGTTCTGGGATGCTTTTATCATAATTTTCTACCAATATTTCAAGAATCTCAGGCGCTATTTTACCAACCTCTTTTTTAAATTTATATTTGGAAATATACAAATTATAATTTTCTTCATTTTTTTCAAAAATCATAAAGTGTTCTGAGTTCAGCTCACTGAAACAAATGTCATTTCCAGAAAAAGAATCAGATTCGTCTTTAAAAAATGGTGTAAAATCGTAATATAAAAAAACGTTTGTCATGTTATACTAATTCTGCAGATAAACCTAGTGATAATAATTTTGAGCATCGAGACTTTAAATCTTTTAACTCACCTGTTTTAACTGTACACTTCCCTTTATAATGTACCAATATTGTACATTGCTCTGCTTGCTCTAATGTGTGTTCACAAACATCAATTAAAGAATCAATAACAAAGTCAAAACTATTTACATCATCATTATGCAAAACAATCTCATGTTGATTTACTTCTTTTTCTAGAACATCAACGTCTTCTTGTATTTTTTCTTTTGTACCCATTGTTATCATAAATATACTATTAACCTTTTAAATATTTCAAAGAAACCCAATTATTTCTTTCCAACGTATTTTGAAGCGCCAAACCGTGCTTCGAAACTTCGCTGTCTATTGTTCCAATATCTTCTTTATAAAAACCACTCAATAATAAGATTCCATTCTCTTTTAAACATTTGGTATATGTTGCCATATCGTTTAATAAAATGTTTCTATTAATATTTGCGATTATTACATCGTATTTTTGATTGGCAAGTAAACTAGCATCTCCTTCATAAAAAGAGATATGCTTACAATTATTTCTTTCTGCGTTCTCTACTGAATTTAAATAACACCAATTATCAATATCAATTCCGTCTATAGGCTTTGCTCCTTTCATTTCAGCAAAAATTGCTAAAATACCTGTACCGCAACCCATATCTAAGGTTGATTTATTTTCTAAGTCCAAACCAACTAAATGTTGAATCATCATATGAGTAGTTTCATGATGACCCGTTCCAAAACTCATTTTTGGCTCTATAACTATATCGTATTCTAGATTTGGATTCTCATGAAAAGGCGCTCTAATACTCACTAAATCATCCACCTGAATTGGCTCAAAATTCTTCTCCCATTCACTGTTCCAATTTGTCTGCTCAATTTCTTTTACAGAAAAATTTATTGCAAACTCATCGGAAGTTAGCACTGAAATATTTTCTAAGATCTCAGCATTCCAATCTTCTTTTTGAATATACCCAGTTACCCCATTATCATTTTCAACAAAACTCTCGAATCCCGCAAAACCCAACTCAGCAATTAAAATCTCTGTTCCTGGTTCTTTAGGGGCAACATTAAAAATGTATTCTATATAAATATTATCCATTAATTAAATTGCTTTAATAATTGCTGTAAAATCTTCAACTTTTAAAGAAGCTCCACCAATTAAGCCTCCATCAACATCTTTTTTAGAAAAAATCTCTTCCGCGTTTGATGGCTTTACGCTTCCACCGTACAATATTGATGTATTATCTGCAACAACAGTAGTATATTTTTCTTGCAATAACTTTCTAATAAAAGCATGCATTTCTTGCGCTTGTTCTGGTGATGCTGTTTCTCCAGTTCCAATTGCCCAAACAGGCTCGTAAGCCAACACGATATTACTCCAAGCAATAGCTTCTACGTGAAACAATCCATTTTCTAATTGACTTTTCACAACATCAAAATGGTTGCCAGATTTTCTATCTGCTAACTGCTCTCCAAAACAAAAAATAATTTCAAAATCATTATCTAAGGCTGCATTTACTTTTTCGGCAAGAACAGCATCTGTTTCACCAAACAACGCTCTTCTTTCTGAATGTCCAAGAATTACAGTACTGATACCAATACTTTTAAGCATTTCTGCAGATACCTCTCCAGTAAAGGCTCCGTTTTTAGATTGATGCATGTTTTGAGCAACTACTTCTAAATTCGATTTTTTTGCTCTTTTAATAGCAGAAGAAAGATTTACAAAAGCTGGAGCAACAATAACTCTAGTGTTATTTAAAGGTAATTTTTTTATTGATTTTCTAATTCCTTTAACAAGCGCTTTGGTTTGCTTGTTATCATTATTCATTTTCCAATTACCTGCTACAATCTTGCTTCTCATTTTCTGACATTTAGTTATTACAGCTTAAAAAATCTATTTAAGCCACTTTTATTAGTTGCAAAAATAAGTTATTTTTTTAAGGCGCTCACAATTCTATTATCAGTAATCTTGGTAGCTTTGAATAAATCTACGAAACCGATTTCATTAACTACTAGATACCTCGGAATCCAATTTGAGTTTAAGAAATCTCCAAAATCACCATCCATTCCTTTCTTCATAAAATAGTGTTCTCCTTTTATCTTATATTTTTTTAATGCCTTTTTCCAAGCATGCATATTTCTATCCGAAGAAATAAATACATAGGTTACATGGGGGGACTTGGTTTGCAGTTCTTTCATTTTAGGAACAGACATAATACAATCTTTACACCAAGAAGCCCAAACATTGATTAGCATTTTTTCTCCTTTATGAACCTCTAAGATCTCCTTTAACTGGACAGTCTTATTATCAACCGTGAAAAAATGATCATTCAGGGCTTTCTCTGAAAATTCTTTTGGAGCCTCAAAATTACAACTAGTTATAAGTAATGAAAGAATTAGTACTTTTTTAAACATCATTTAAATTTAAAGGGTTGGTCATAATAACTTTAATTTTCTTACAAAGAAAGAATAATCATTTGACTATAAATCTACTATTCATAAACTATCAAAAATAAGTACATTTGCACAACTTTATTACCACACAAATGACAACTAAACAACTGATCGAACAAATTCATCTAAAAAAATCATTTTTATGTATTGGCTTAGATGTAGATTTAACAAAAATCCCTACGCATTTATTACAAGAAGAAGACCCCATTTTCTCTTTTAACAAAGCCATAATAGACGCTACACATCATTTATGTGTTTCTTATAAACCTAATACTGCTTTTTATGAGGCTTATGGCCTTAAAGGATGGAAGTCTTTAGAAAAAACCATTAGTTACATCAACAAAAATTATCCTGAAATATTTACGATTGCTGATGCAAAACGCGGAGATATTGGGAACACATCTAGCATGTATGCAAAAGCATTTTTTGAAGATTTAGCTTTTGACTCTGTAACTGTGGCTCCATATATGGGAAAAGATTCTGTTGAACCTTTTTTAGCATTTGAGAATAAGCATACCATTATGTTAGCATTAACTTCTAATGAAGGTGCTTTTGATTTTCAGACAAAAAACATAGAAGGAAAAGAATTATATAAACATGTGTTAGAAACTTCTAAAGGTTGGAAAAACACTAAAAACTTAATGTATGTTGTTGGAGCAACAAAAGCAGAATATTTTAAAGAAATAAGAAATATTATTCCTGACGCGTTTCTTTTAGTCCCTGGAGTTGGTGCTCAAGGAGGAAACCTACAAGAGGTTTGCAAATATGGGATGTCTGCTAACGTTGGTTTATTAATCAATTCTTCTAGAGGAATTATTTACGCTTCAAAGGATGAAAATTTCGCAAACTCAGCAAGAGAAAAAGCAGCGGCCCTTCAGAAAGAAATGCAAGAAATTTTAGGCGCATAAAAAAGCCAAGGGTTACAAATCCTTGGCTTATAAATTAATTCAAATGAATTACGAATTGTATAGTTTTATAAATTAATTCAAATAATTATATAACGAAAACAAAGCTCTCATGTAATTCTAAGATACTTGATAAGTACACTTCGCAGTATAACTTTGATATAAAGGCTTTACATTTTGATGTAACTACCAAAAAAAAGAGGCTCAATAAATTGAACCTCTTTTAAATTATATACTAATAAATTAGTTTTGATCTGCTTCAGTAAGGTTTGGATTACCGTCAATTTCTGCTTGAGGAATTTTCCATATCCAAGCATCATTCACAGATGGCTTTCCTTGAATAAACCCATCTTGATACAACACTTGTGATGCACCAGAATTTGTTAAGTCAATTCCAACATCCCAACGGATGTGATCATGCCAGCTAAATCCTTCACCGTAAAGCTCAACGTAACGCTGAAACTTAACCTGCTCCATAAGCAAGTTTCTAGAACTAAACACAGTAACATCATATGCTGTATCTCTAGCTTCACCTAATGGTTTTAATGCAGCTTGTGCACCAGCAACATCGTCTAACATTGCTTTAGCTTCGGCTTCAATTAAATACATCTCAGAAGAACGCATATAAATTAAATCGTCTGGATCAATAGTTCCTGGATTTTTATTTAAAAATTTAAAGTGCATGTACGGATGTGTATTATGACCAGTAGTCATTCCATACGTAGAAATCACATTAGACCATGCTGCCCAAAAATCTGTATCATTGGTGTAGTTAGGATCTGTTGATGAGTCTCCTCCTTGTCCGTTTGATGCAGAACCATTTGTATTTGGTGCTAAAGGATCAAATACATCCTTACGATAATCTGTAGCAGGGATTTGGTTAAACCTTTCGATGTTTACAATCTTAGGGTTTGATCTATTCTGACTCCCGTTAAATGTAGGACTAATATAATAGAAGTATGAACGAAAGTATGTAGTTTCAGCATCAATAACTCTTCCTCCCCAAATAACCTCAGAAAGATTAGTTGTATTAAATCCAGATTTCCAAGCCGATTCTGTTAACAAAGTAAATCCAGAACGAGCACTAACAGCAGCACTTGCAGCCGTAGCCCAATCTCCTTTAGATAAAGCAATACGTGCTTTAATTCCGTAAGCAGCATTTATAGATAAATGTGACTTATTACTCGGTGATGAAGCGTTTTGAAAAGCTGTAATAGAAGCATCAATGTCTGATTCTATTTGATCATAAACAACCTGAACAGTAGACCTAGCTTCACTCGTATAAGGAGCACCAGTTACTAAAAGCAACGGCACACCAGCATCTGTTGCTGGGTTACCTACTAAATATCCCTTAGCATATGTACTAACTAATTGATGATAAGCCCAAGCTCTATAAGCATATGCTTGACCAAGTATATTAGCAATCTGAGGATCTGATGTTGAATAACCAGCATCTGCAATGTTGTTAATTAAGTTATTTGCTGTTGCAATGAAATGATAACGTTGGTACCATAACTGGCTTACAGAAGTTGAATTTGCATTTGTATGATTTAACCATTGTAATCCTGCACGCATCCAACCATTTCCTGGTGAAGAATGAATCAAGTCACCACAATATACATCAAACATAGGCATAAAGTATTGCTGACCAGCTCTACTACTTGAACCTCCTGGTAATGGAGATTGTGCATACATTTGTCTATGAAGTCCGTTTAACACCAAAAACATATTTTCTGGACTTGCATATGCGTCTCCTGCAGCGATTGCAGTTGTCGGTGTATTTTCTAGAAATTCTTCACTACATCCTGTAACTAGGACCAGTGATACTGCTAGAAATAATAGATTAATTTTTTTTAACATAATATATTTATTTTTTAAATTTAAAAAGCAACATTTACCCCAAGTGAAACTACACTTGCCGGGCTAAAGCTATTACCTCCTTGAGTTCCTGCTAAACTTTGTTGCGGATTAATTCCTTTTCTTTTAGCAGAAATAAATAGGTTTTCTCCTGTAACAAAAAGTCTTAAGTTATCTACCTTCAATCTACTAGTCAAGTCATTATCAAAACTATATCCTAAATTCACATTTCTTAAAGAAAGGTAAGAAGCATCAGTTAAGAATCTTGTAGAACCAGCAACTCTTTGATTTGGGTTTCCTGTTTCTAATCTAGGAACATCAGTAATATCTCCTGGAGCTTTCCATGCATTTAATGCATCTACATGAAGGTTACTTCCATAAGTTCCTGAGTGCATTAAACTAGAATATCCTCCGTCTAAAATTTTACCTCCTACACCAAATGTGAATAAGAAATCTAAGGTAAATTGCTTATATCTAAAACTATTAGATATTGATCCAATTAAATCAGGAATACTACTATCACCAGTATACGCTTCTCCAGCATCTTGGTAATCATTTGTTGTTTTATGAGTTCCGTCATTGTTCAACACAGCAACTCTCTCTCCAGTAGTCGCATCGTCTTCAAACATATAATATAAAGAATCACCATTATCTGGATTTACACCAGCCCAGTGATAGATATAATAATCATATCTAGATCTACCAACTTCCCAACGTTTTGACCCGTTATTTGATGGAGCTGCCAATTTAGTAATCTCATTTTTAAATGTAGAAACCTGAGCAGTTAAGCTCCAATCAAAATCTTTCGTTTTAAAGAAATTTCCTGTTAAGCTTAGCTCTACACCTCTATTATACATATCTCCAATATTAAATGGAGCTTGATTTAACCCTTCAGATGTTGGAATTGGTTGATTAAATAATAGATCGACAGTGTTTTTGTTATAAAATTCAACTGAACCTTCTAATTTATTATCAAATAATCCAAACTCTAATGCTACATCCCAACTAACTTGGTTTTCCCATTCTAGCAACTGATTTCCTGTACTAGACCAATAAATACCAGGAGAACCTGCATTTGGTATAATACTGTATAATGCTTGAGAAATATAGAAATTCCCAAGGTTATCATTACCTACTTCACCATAAGAAGCTCTTAATTTCAATCTATTCACAAAAGAAACATTATTCATGAAATCTTCTTGATCAATTCTCCAAGATCCTCCAACAGAGAAAAAGTTACCCCAACGAGCATCTTTATGAAAAACAGAAGAACCATCTCTTCTAAAAGATCCACTTACATAATATTTATTATCATAATTATAGTTTACTCTTGCAAAGTATCCTTCTAAATTATAATCTGTACTGAATCCACCAACATTATCACCAGCTGCAAAATTTGCAAACTCATAAATACCTGTTGCTGTCTGAGTATTCGCGATTCCATTAAGGTTTGAGAAATTCCTATCCAAACTCTCGTGTCCTAACGTTACGTCTACATTATGAACATCATTAAATGATTTCTTATAGTTTAAAACTTGGGTAAAACTCTCTACAGTTCTTCTATATCTAGTTTCACTATATCTACCTGTTGGAGCACCGTCACCTACAATTTGGTTTTCGTAACTTTTATTAATGTAATCTTGAATATCTTGACCGTATGTAAGTTTCGCTTTTAAACCATCTGCTAAACGCACCTCTACATAATTTCTAAATCCAATATTATTTGTTCTAAATTCTTCTTCATTTAAAACTAATTCTGCTATACCATGACGTCCTGGGTTATATGGCCTTGTCTGAGTGTTGTACAAAGCATTTCCTTCACCAAGATCATATTGTGGCTTCCCATTAGCATCTAGCACTAAGCTACCATTTTGATCATTAATATATACTGGATAAATTGGAGCTAAGTTCAAAGCCCAGTTAAAAGGGTTTGCAATAGCACCACCTCCACTTGCAGGTCCATGAGACTTGGTAAGAGATAAATTTACGTTACCTCCAATAGTTAACCATTCTTTAGGTGTAAAATCTGCATTTAAACGAGTGGTAATACGATCAAAATCACTTTCGATAACATACCCAGACTCTTTAAGATATGAACTTGAAAAGAATATTTTATGTTTATCTCCTCCACCTGCAATACTAATAGCATGATTTTCTCTAGTTCCAGATCTTTCTAAATTATCTCTCCAATTCAAACTTTTAGAAACAAGGTTTGCATTAGGGTTTAATTTACCGTCAATTCCTACAATTTGATCATTTGGCACATCAAAAGGATTGTACCCTAAACGATTGTAAATTGTAGCAGAAGCTATTGCTGGATCACCACCTACAGCTGCTGTATTTTTGTATGCTTCCCATGCTAACTCATAGTACTGCCCAGAATTTACTGTTTGATAATCATCAATCGCTCTTGAAACAACACCAAATTGCGTAGATAAATTCACTTTTAAGTCTCCTTTAGTACCAGATTTTGTTGTAATTATTACAACTCCATTTGCAGCACGAGAACCATATAATGATGTTGATGCAGCATCTTTTAACACTGTCATAGATGCAATATCATTCTGGTTAAGAGTATTTAAAGACCCTTCATACTGAACACCATCTATAATATATAAAGGATCAGTAGTACCATTTAAAGTTCCAACACCACGAATAACTAATGATGGAGAAGAACCTGGCGCCCCAGAACCTGATAAAAACTGTACACCTGTTGCTTTACCTTCAATAGCAGCAATAGGAGAAGTTACCGTTCTTAATGCCAGATCTTTAGCACCAATTACAGTCGCAGAACCTGTAAAAGCTTCTTTAGTAGTTGTACCAAAAGCTACTACAACTACTTCGTCCAAAACATTTGCATCTTCAGTCATCCTCAAGTCCATTCTACTTGAAGCCCCCACTGAACGCTCAACTGTTTTCATTCCTAAAAAGCTAAAAACAAGAACATTTCCTTGTGCAGCTTTAATTGTGTAATTTCCGTCAAAATCTGTTTCCGTTCCAGTATTTGTCCCTTTAATTAAGACACTAACTCCAGGTAAAGGCCCAGAACCATCTGTAACAGTTCCAGAAACTGTTTTCTCTTGTGCTTGCAGCCCAACTATTGAGCTAAAAAATAGCAAAAGCATAATTACACTTTTGTAACCTTGTTTCATAAA
>MAAC01009463.1_pt1 | contig 24811 bp, 22 predicted proteins | sample 1115981 | NCBI WGS metagenome assembly MAAC01 (sample SAMN04961126, study PRJNA320927) | seawater metagenome | isolation source: sample BD02T64 sea water enriched with oil for 64 days | place: USA:Gulf of Mexico | collected 2013-07-27
CCTTTTCGACGACGAGTGTGTGCCATGCTCCGCTTCCGTAGAATGCGAAGTTTGCAAAAACTTGTCGCCGTGTATGCCTTGGTTTACAGCCTTTTCAATTCGGAGCGCAGCCTCTACTCAAGACAAAAATTCAAGCTTTACCACACCGCTGCTCTCTCCGAGTGGCGCCAACTTGGCGTGGCGTAAAGGGAGCGCTGGGTGTGCTTTTATTCCGTTGCAGTGCCTTCCCAGTGTCCATCTGAAATTGCCAGTTTCAGAACTGCTAGGGCCGCGGGGTTGCCTTCAATGGCGACTTGGTCGCTACGATCCTGATTTGACGTGACTGAACTTTCGAATATGGCGACGTCTTTCAAAGCGCTAGGCAGAGAGCCGTCTAAATCAAAAGAAGGTTGACAATGCTGGCATCGTTATGCAAATAAAGTTGCAGAAAATAAAATATGCACCAAATTTTGCAAAATGGAGCCGAAATTGAAACTGCCTGATCGAATTCGAGCGCACGCCACTAGTTTGTCGCGATCTGACAAGAAAATTGCCGATCACTTGATCAGAACCTATCCACAGGGTCTTTTGGAAAGTGTGTCAGCAATTTCTGAAGTTGTTGGGGTCGATGCATCAACCATCACCAGATTTTTCCAAAAAATTGGATATGAGAGCATCCGGGATGCCCGTGAGGAAACCAGAGGTGACATTCCGTTTTTGGTGCATTCGCCAACCAAAAAACTGCAGCGACGCAAACACAAAGGCGTTTCGTCAAATGTGCAGCAGATTGTCGAGCAGGATATTGCCAATATCCATGCAACGCTCGGCAGCGAAAACGAGCTGGTTATTTCTGAAGTTGCGCAGTTGTTGGTTGATCCAGAGCGCGTAATCTATATTGCCGGTGCCCGTCGCCTGACTGCGCTCAGCTATATGCTATACGGGCAATTATCGTTAATCCGCAACAACGTACGCCTTGTACCGACAGATCTCAGCCTTCTGCCTGAGGTGCTGTCCGAAGTCCCTCATAATGCAGTATTGGTCGGCTTTGATTTTAGGCGTTATCCAAAGTTTCTGCAAAGCGTCAAAGATTGTTTCACGGGCGAAGAATCCAAGTTTGTCCTGATCAGTGATTCCGAATTTGCGCCGCTAACTGCGGCCGCTGACCATAACCTCGTGGCGTTGACCAGCGCCACAACCATCTTTGACTCCTATACATCCAGCATTGCTCTGATGAACGCCATTCTTGCCGAATGTTTGCGTCTCTTGGGCAGCGAAGTTGAAGGCCGACTGGAGGCCATGGAAGGAGCGTTCAAAAAACTCGACATCTACTCGTGGCACGACTGAGCCACGCAACAGCATGGCGGCCTTCTAACCGTTAAATCAACATCTTATCACGCGTTTATCAGGGAGAAACACAATGAAATTAACACTGTTCGAAAAAGGTCTGGGTTCCAGAATACGCCTGGCGACTGCCGGCGTTGCAATGTCTTTTATGGCAACTGCAAGCCTTGCAGATGAAATGCTGCTGCGTTGGGCAGAACTGGGCCCGCCAACTGGCGTACGCTCTGAGGTTGTCACATGGATGGCCGAAGAAATCGAAGCCCGGACCGAAGGCCGTATCAAAATTGAGATGCACTGGGGCTCAAGCTTGGTGAAACGTCGTGAAATGCTGCGTGGCGTGATGATTGGTACTGCGGATATCGGCACAGTGAACGTTTCTTATCATCCGGCACAGTTGCGGACATGGGGTATTTTCAACACTTTCATGCGTGGGCCGAGTGATCCAACGACTGTGACCAACCTTAAGCGCGCAGCGTTTGATACAGTTCCTACATTCCGAGAAGAGCTCGAGCCGTGGAACCAGAGTTACCTGACGTTCTTCAACTATCTGCCGTCTGCAATCGCGCTGACAGAGCCGTTTACGACGACTGCCGAACTTGAAAATAAACGGATACGCGCACCGAGCCAATGGCTGTTGGCGATGCTTGAGGCTGCGGACGCCACCCCGGTATCGATGCCTTGGGGAGAGGTCTACGTCGCACTGCAACGCGGCACGGTCGACGGTGTTCTGACCAGTCTCGACTCCTACTATCGCTATTCCATGGACGAAGTTGCTCAGAACTACCTCTACCACCGCGAAATCTGGCAGCCACAGCCGATCCTGATCACCATCAATAACGACACTTGGAGCAAGATTGCTTCAGGAGATCAACAGATCATTCTGAAAATCGGCAATGAAGCCAACGCAATGGAAAACAAGTTGAACGAAACTTTCTGGGAGGAAAGCATGCAGGGCATGGTTGATCGAAGCGGCGCTGTGTTTACGGAAATGTCGGCTGAAGATCTCGCAGCCTGGGAAAGTTCCGAAGGAGTGCAGGCGCTGCCTGAACGCTGGATATCCGACGCAGAAGCAGCCGGTTACGAAAACGCCCGCGACATCATGGGCCGGGTGAAGGAACTCATTCACGAGAGCCTCGAAGGTGAAGCCAGCTAATCGAACGCCTGTTGTCACATCCACTCCCTCACCAGCAATTTGGTGGGGGAACCTACAAACTGGAAATAATCATGCTGAAACTTTTGCAATCTGTCCTGCGCTGGATCAACGAACGGCTGAGTGAACTGAGCGGGTTGCTGGTCGCGATCATCGCTCTTGCGCTTGTCGTTGGATTTGTGGCTCGCACAGCAGACAGCCCCGTCATTGGTGTTACTGAGCTTGCACAGTTTGCAATGGTCGCCATTATTTTCCTTGGCCAGGGGCTCTGCGAACAAGACAAGTCTCACGTTCGGGTGGAGGCCCTGATTTTTCGCCTGAAAGAAAGGGCTTGGAACTGGGCAAATTACGTCAGCTTCGTCATCAATTCGGTTGGTGCGTTTCTACTGCTCTGGGGAGCCCTTCTAGAGGCACATTTTTCTTACATCAGTCTTGAAGCCATGTCAGGCTTGATACTGATCCCGCTCTATCCGGTGAAGTTTATCATTGTCATCGGGCTGGCGCTGTTCTTTGCGCAGTCTGTCATGAACCTTGTAAAACAAGTTGCCGATCCGATGCCCAACCCTGTCGAGTGACGGGACGGACAGTTCGTATTTGAGCAGACGGGTACGCCCTCTGCTCTCCAAAACACCAAGAATAGGTACTTATCATGGAACCGATCACAATTGGGATCCTGGGGATCGTTATGCTCTTTGCGTTGATGGGAATTGGCGTACATATCGCCATCGCGCTGATTGTCTCTTCACTTGCAGGTCTCTGGATGCTGGACGTGTCAAATATCCTGCCGCTTTTGGGTACAAGTATCTTCAGCTTTACCTGGGTTTATGAGTTTACGGCCCTACCGCTTTTCATTCTGATGAGCGTGTTTGCCCTGCGCGCTGGGCTTGCTGAAGCTGCGTATAATGCCATCTATAAATGGGTTCAGAAAATTCCCGGCTCGTTGGCGATTGCCACCACTTACGGCTGTGCAGTGCTGGGTGCAGTTTCCGGGTCGTCAATGGCGGTCAGTGCGGTATTTGGCCGGATCAGCCTGCCGATCATGCAAAAATATGGCTACAGTAAATCCCTGTCTCTAGGTTGCGTTGCGGCAGCAGGCACCTTTGCTTGCATGATCCCGCCAAGTGGCTTGTTTATTGTCTATGGAATATTCACCGAAACGTCGATCGGAAGGTTGTTTCTGGCGGGCGTTATACCGGGTCTGATTACCGCAATTGTCTATTCTGCGTCCATTATCATACGGGTTAAACGCAACCCCGAACTTGCGCCGCAATCGGACGAAGCCGATTTCAGTTTCAAGGAAAAACTTGGATCGCTGAATGACATTTGGCCAACACTTGTTTTGGTGGTCACGGTTTTGGGCGGCATCTATTCCGGTCTCTTTACTGTAACCGAAGGCGCGGCGGTCGGCTGTGTTGGCACCTTTCTTTATGGTCTTCTTGCGCGCGGCTATAAGGCCTTTGATGTTTTCGGGGCGCTGCGCGAAACAGCGGGCACCACTTCGATGACTTTCCTGATCATCGTTAGCGCTTTGTTTTTTGCCCGGTTCCTGCAACTCACCCACCTGCCGGTTGAAGTGGCGGAGTCCATTGCCAACCTGAATATGCCACGTGAGATGATCATCTTGGGCATTTTTGCGATGTATTTTGTGCTGGGCATGATGTTGGTCCCGTCGGGTATGATGGCGGTTACGCTGCCGGTGGTTTTCCCGATTGTGCTTGAGCTGGGTTACAGCCCGATTTGGTTTGGGGTCATCATCATGAAAGCTAGCGAAATTGCCGCTGTGACCCCTCCCGTCGGCCTCAACGTCTATGTGTTGAAAGGGGTTGCCGGAAAATCCGTGTCGCTTGAAGAGATTTTCAAGGGCATCTGGCCCTTTGTGACCTGCGATATCGTTGTTCTGATCATGCTGATCACCTTCCCGCAGTTGTGTCTGTGGCTGCCTGATCTGGTGATGGGAAATTAACTTAATTTTTGAAAAGACGGAGGAAGCGATTTGGATATCCTGCTTAAAGGCGGCTACTTAATTGATCCCGCATCAGCGAAATACGGCTATTATGACATTGGTATTGCAGGGGGGAGAATCTCTCATGTGGAGCAGGGTCTGAACCCGGATATGGCCCGGAAAACCATTGATGTGACGGGGAAAACCATCACACCAGGTTTGATCGATATGCATACGCATATTTATCACGGCGGCACTTCTCTTGGGGTGCGGGCGGATGATTTGGCTGTGAAGTCAGGCGTCACGACCTTTGTCGACGCCGGTAGTGCGGGGGCCGGGAACTATGCTGGCTTGCAAGAGCATGTTATCGACCGTTCCCGCGCCAAGATCGTAGCGTTCCTGAATATCTCATACGCCGGTGTTTGCGGCTTTGATATCCGTTTTGGCGAATGTTCGGATATGAAACTCCTCGATATTTCAACTGCGGTTGCGAAGGCACAGGAGTTTAGCGACTCGATTGTTGGGATTAAGGTGCGTGTCGGGCAGCTTACCGGCGGTACAAACGCCGAGATGCCTCTCGATATTGCCAAGCAGGTATCGGACAAGATCGCCAAGCCACTGATGTCACATATTGATCGCCCACCCCCAACCATTGAAGGTGTTCTGCAAAAGTTGGGTGAAAACGATATTCTCACCCATTGCTTCAGGCCGTTTCCAAACCAGCCGGTTAGCGGTGAAGGGTTTATCAAGCCTGCGGTTTTGGATGCCCGTAAACGCGGTGTTGTGTTTGACACCGGGCACGGGCGTGGTTCTTTCTGCTGGGAAAGCGCCACTGCGATGCTGGAGCAGGGGTTCGAACCGGACGTAATCAGCAGCGATGTTCACGCGGACTGTATTTGCGGCACGGCAAAGAATTTGCTGCACGTTATGTCAAAATTCCGTGCGCTGGGGATGCCAATGGAGAAGGTCATCGAAAAGGCGACCATCGCCCCGGCAAGGGCTATTAACCGCACTGACATTGGCCGGCTTTCAGTCGGATCCGCTGCGGATGTGTCTGTCTTAAGAGAAGAAAAAGGCACCTTTACCTATCTCGACGTGAATGGCGTCGAACTTAAGTCAGATCGTCAGCTCGTGTGCGACGGGATTCTCATTGATGGTGTGCCCTGGGATGCCTGATGTCACGTATATTACCAACCTCATCTGAAGGCAGAACAAAAACAATGAACAGCTATAATATCGCAGTTATTCCCGGAGATGGGATCGGTAAAGAGGTAATCCCGCAAGGTCTGCGGGTTCTGGAGCGGGCTTGCCAACGCCACGATGTGTCGCTTAGCTGGACTGAATTTAACTGGTCATGTGAGCATTATCACGAAACAGGCGAGATGATGCCAAAAGACGGCTTGGATCAGCTTAAGGAATTTGACGCGATATATCTTGGAGCGGTGGGCTATCCCGGCGTTCCTGATCATGTTTCGCTATGGGGACTTTTGCTGCCGATACGCCGCGCGTTTGATCAATACGTAAACTTACGGCCCGTGCGCCTGTTTGAAGGCGTGCGCTGCCCGCTGGCGGGTCTTGCGCCCGGGGATATCGATTATCTCGTGGTGCGCGAAAACGTCGAAGGCGAATACTCTCAGATCGGCGGCACACAGTTTGAAGGCACCGCAGAAGAAGTAGTTCTTCAGCAAAGCGTATTCACCCGCAAAGGCACCGATCGGATTATGAAATTCGCCTTTGATCAGGCACAGAAGCGCCCAGCGAAACACCTAGCGTCGGCCACCAAATCCAACGGCATTTTCCATTCAATGCCCTATTGGGATCAGCGCTTTGAAGCTATGGGGGCGAATTACCCCGAGGTGTGCCGCTCACAATTTCACATTGACGCGCTCGTGGCTAAGCAGGTGCTCTCACCTCAATCTTTTGATGTCATTGTCGGTTCAAACCTGTTTGGCGATATCGTTTCTGATCTTGGTCCGGCTACAACCGGCACGATTGCAATCGCACCTTCGGCCAATATCAACCCTGAGCGAACATATCCTTCGATGTTTGAGCCTGTTCACGGCTCGGCACCCGACATTGCTGGGCAGGGGATCTCCAATCCGATTGGTGCAATATGGTCTGGCGCGATGATGATGGAGCATTTGGGTGAGTCAGAGGTCTCTGCCAGCATCATGAGCGCCATGGAAGAAACTATGCGCGACGCAAAACACCTGACGCCGGACATGGGTGGACACGCAGATACTGAAACGCTTGGCCAAAGCATCGCTGACCTTATCGGGTAACACGAGCATTTTCAGCCAAACTAGGGACACAAGGTAAAGACTATGGAACACTGCGGTGATTTACACGAAACACGGGCGTATGTGAACGGAATATGGGTGACCTCGGCGGATGCGCGTCGATTTGAGGTGCGCAGTCCGGGCACAGAACAAGTGCTGTCTCAGGTGGAAGATCTGACTGCAAGTCAGTGCCGCGAGGCAATTGATGCGGCTGATGTCGCTTTTCAGGACTGGAAACAGCGGTCGGTTAAGGAACGTGCCAATCTGCTGCGTCGCTGGTATGAACTCATCCTCGAACATGAAGAAATCTTGGCCCGGCTGCTGACACGTGAACAGGGCAAACCGGTGCGCGAAGCTTTGGTTGAGGTGCGCTATGGTGCGTCATTTGTGGAATGGTTCGCCGAAGAAGCACGGCGCATGTATGGCGATGTTGTTTCCACCAGTTCAGGCAGCCAACGCTTGTTCACGCTACAACAGCCTGTTGGGGTGGTCAGCGCAATTACACCGTGGAATTTTCCTTTTGCGATGATCACACGTAAGGCAGCTCCGGCGCTGGCTGCAGGTTGTACCATCGTGGTTAAACCTTCTGAAGAAACGCCGCATTGTGCGCTAGCGCTGGCACGGTTGGCGGAAATGGCAGGTATTCCACCGGGAGTATTCAATGTTCTTACGACAGCACGCACAAAAGAGGTCGGGCTGGAGCTGACTACAAACCCGAAAGTGCGCAAGATCACATTCACAGGCTCGACCCCCGTGGGAAAAATTCTGACAGCGCAGGCTGCAGGCAGCGTCAAGGCTGTGTCAATGGAGTTAGGTGGGAACGCGCCTGTCATCGTGTTTGAAGACGCCGATCTTGAACTTGCTGCGAGCATGACCATCGCCACAAAATTTCGCAACTGCGGGCAAACCTGTACCTGCGCCAACCGTGTACTTGTGAGTGATCGTGTTTATGATCGGTTTCTCGAAATTTTTGCCGGTATGGCTAAAAAACTGACGCTCGGAAACGGTCTGACCAATGACGTGGATCTGGGTCCGATGATCAATTCCCAGGCGATCGACAAGATCAATTCGCTTGTTGTCGATGCTAGGGCACGCGGAGCTTCGACCTACTTGGAAGGTGGCGTACGGTCCGATTTGGGAAGCACATTTTACGCCCCAACCATTTTGACCAATGTTGATCCAGACTCGCGCATGTTGTCAGAAGAGATTTTTGGCCCCGTCGCGCCCGTCATTCGCTTCTCCTCTGACGAAGAGGCTGTCCGGCTGGCAAACAATACTGAATACGGGCTGGCCGCCTATATTTTCACAAATCATCTGACCCGCGCCTGGAAAATCAGTGAGGCGTTGGAATTTGGCATGATAGGCGTGAATGAGGCCGCGATCGGGCAGGAAGTCATACCCTTTGGCGGGGTCAAGCAATCGGGTCTCGGGCGTGAAGGATCAAAATATGGGATCAGCGAATTTACTGAGATCAAAAGTATCTGCATCGGTGGGTTTGGGCCAAGCTTATGATTCCTGAATATGGATTTTCGACCCCGGCAGAACTGGGAATGACCGTTGACCAAGTCCAGACCCCGTGCCTTGTCATCGACATGCAGGCGCTGGAATATAATTTGAAAACGCTGGCCGACCAGGTGGAAGAAATGGGCGTCCGGCTGCGGGTGCATGCCAAGGCGCATAAGTCCGTGGATATCGCAAAGCTTCAACAGGTAATCGGCGGTGCTTGCGGGATTTGTTGTCAAAAGGTCTCTGAAGCCGAAGTTTTTGTGCGTGCCGGTTTTCGGGATGTGCTGATCACAAATGAAGTCCGCCAGCCTTCGAAAATTGACCGCATGGCGAGGCTTGCACTTGGCGGGGCTAGGGTTCTCTGCTGTGTCGATGATCTCGAAAATGTCGCAGAGTTGTCTGAAGGCGCTTCAAAATACGGTGTACAGATAGAATGCCTTGTCGAATTCGATTGTGGTGGCGGACGTTGCGGGGTTAAATCTGAGGACGAGGTTCTGAAAATAGCCATAGCGATAGAAGCTGCGCGGAACCTGAAATTTGCGGGCATTCAGGCCTATCAGGGCAAAGCACAGCACATCCAAGTGTACAGCGAACGCCGCGATGCAATTGCGATTTCAACGGCACAGGTTGCAGAGGTAAAGGTACATCTGGAGACGGCAGGGTTGTCTTGCGACATTGTAGGTGGCGGCGGTACCGGAACATTTGCCTTTGAAGGCGGATCTGGTGTCTATAACGAGCTGCAATGCGGGACTTACGCGTTGATGGACGCGGATTACAACCGGGTTGAGAGTGCAGAAGGTGTGTGTCAGCCGATGTTCAAGAACGCGCTGTTTATTCTTACATCAGTGATGAGCAAGACCAAACGGGGCATAGCTGTGTGCGATGCCGGGCTGAAAACCCATGCGGTTGACAGTGGCTTGCCAAAAATGTTCGAACGCACCGATGTCGAATTTATACACTGCGCGGATGAACATGGGGTCATCAACGATCCGCAGGACAAGCTGTGTATCAACGATCAGCTTTTGCTTGTGCCTGGCCATTGCGATCCGACCTGCAACCTGCATGACTTTTTTGTCTGCATGAGGGACCACAAGGTCGAAGCGTTGTGGCCTATAAGCGCACGTGGCAAATTGCTATAAGCGCACCGCTGCTCTTGCCGAGTGGCGCCAATTTGGCGTGGCGTCGTGGGCCGCGATAGTGTCCCAGCAGAGACTAGTTTGAATTGGTGCTGGCAGCACCCAATGTCGGCACTTTGGGATGAATTCGATTTATTTGACAACACCTCTTGAACGAATCGCATGAGTTTGAATTACTATATACTTAATGATCCGCGACAGATGTGGTGTTCATGGTGCGGAGCACTCCCGTCTCCGGCGTTGGCGTTTTGAGAGCAAAATATTTCGCCGACATAAATCACGAGAAATCTCATGGCAAAAGCAATTGTCACGCCTCTGACACAGGCGTTGGAAGAAGGCAAAATCACCCGAGATGAGCTAAAATCGCTGTTAAAACGGTCAAACTGGCCGGCATTCCACAGACTGGTTATCTGGATCGCGGTTCTGACCGGGACAACGTATCTGGTGTCACTGGCTTGGAACAGCTGGCTGATATGGCCTGCAATGTTCCTGCATGGAATCGTTTTGGTTCATCACTTTTCACTTCAACATGAATGCGTACATTATACAGTGTTTCGCACCCGCTGGCTGAATGATGTAGTTGGCAATGTCTGCGGCTTTATCATCATGCTGCCGAACCGGCACTTCCGGTACGAGCACTGTGATCACCACACTTACACCCAGCTTCACGGCGAAGATCCGGAACTGGTCCCGATGCCGGGAAGCTTTTTCGGATATCTTCTTTATCTGAGCGCCATTCCCTACTGGAAAACTAAATTCACAGAACTTTTCCGCCATATCGCCGGCCGTCTGTCGGCGGAAGAGAAGCGTTTCGTGCCAAAACCGGAACATAAAACCATCATCTGGGAGGCGCGGCTGATGGCCGGGGCTTACCTGCTGATTATTCTGGGGATGTCCATAACCGGCTGGTGGGATCTTTTGTGGTTCTGGTTCATTCCGCTAATTCTTGGTGAGCCGGTAATGCGCTTCGTGCGGATGACAGAACACGTCGGGCGTCCGCAGGTCAAACAGATGAGCGACAATACGCGGACAAACTATGTCTCATTGCCATGGCGTTTTCTGTGTTGGAATATGAATTATCACGCAGAACATCACTATGTAGCGTCGGTTCCGTTCCATGCGCTCCCCCGCCTGCATGAAAAGCTGAAGGACCACATCTACGTTGAGAAAAACGGTTACCTCGGAGCCCACGTAGATATACTGCGGCAACTGTTTACAAAGTCCGGCCCGGCTTTTGACGCGGAGGTGTGGAAATGAACGTGAGTGTAAAAGAATGGAAAGACGTCATTCCTGTGGCTGGGATCGAAGAAAAGTGGGTGACGCGGGTGCAGTTCGGGACACGGATGATAGCGGTTTATGACACTCCAACGGGTGTCTATGCCTCGCTTGCGCTTTGCAATCACGGCGGTGCCGATCTGTGCGACGGCTATTTTGATGGCCACGTTATTGAATGCCCTCTGCACCAGGGGGCTTTTGATGTCCGTGACGGCAAAGCGATCTGTTCACCGGCAACCCGTCCGATGAAGACTTTTGAAACTAGAGTTCAAAGCGGCATGGTTCAGATCCTGATGTAGGAACTGCAGCGGCGCCGGAATGCGCCGCTGGGCCCTGTCAGAGGAAGTTCTGTTGTGAAGGGCAGGGTGGTTTCATTGCCTGCCGGCATGAAAAAAACGCGGCCCATTCAAGTACCAAAGCCTGCCCCGAGATCATCCGCTTTGCGGTGATGTTGTACGTCCGGTTCCCACTGTCGCTCCGGAATCTGGAGGATTTACTGCATGAACGCGGGGCCGAAATCAGCCATGAGACTGTGCGGTTCTGGTGGAATAGATTTGGTCCGTTGTTTGCCTCGGAGAGACGAGTTCAAATTAGACTGACACCACCTGTCCAAGCAGAGATTAGTTCGAATTATTGTGACTGCACTGATTGGGAAGCAACGCTTTGGGCCGGCTTCAGTTTGCAATACGATCCTAGTCCCGGAACAGATGCATCAAAGCAGAAGAAAAAACAGTGGAGGCCGCACCGACTATTTCATCTTGGGTGCCCCTTCGTCCTGAGCGCAATGTGATGCGGGGCTCTCCGACAACAAGTGATCTTTTCGGCAACAGTTCTTCAAAACGTGCCACCAGCCGCGAAAAAACACGGCTGTTCTGAGAAAAGGGACCGGTGATTATGCATTGGTCCGGGGAAAGTGTTAATGACAGGTTTCGCAGCATTAACGCCATTAAATTTATTGGACGATCCCAAGCTTCTAGGTCCGGATTGTCGCGCAGATACTGTTCGAACTTCCACTCTTCTCTGGGGAAACTCCTATCTTCCAGCGACTCGCTCAACGCCCAAATCCCTGCTTCTGCTTCGATGCACCCGGTCATACCGCATCGGCACATTGCCTGACTTGCCGGATCGACACAACTGTGTCCGACTTCTCCAAATCCCTTCCTTTCTGATATGGATATGTCACCACCATTGGCGAATGCAGCACCAACACCGAACCCCCAATGCAGCAAAAGTAGACTTTCGGTGGCTTCGTCGCGGCGTCTGGAAATACGTGCACGTAGCTCGCAGTTCAGGTTCTTTGATAACGTCACATTACATTCAAAATGCTCAGCAAGACCGCTCAAGTCAAAATTACGCAACTTTGGCCAATGTGATGAGTAACACCAGATGCCATTTGTTTCGTCCACAATCCCTGGCAGCGAAAATGCAACACCTGCCAGTTCTGAGGCCTGTGGTACATGTCCTAGGCAATCTGCAAAAAGTTCCGAGATGATTTTAACAAACGCCGGTTTGTTCGTCCGGCCCGCCTCAGCGTCAAAATGCGCTTCATACAGCGTGTCGCCGCCAAGGTTGACCAATGCGCAGTGTATCGAGTGGGAAACTAGGTAACAGACAATCGCAACTAGGCGATCCGGATTCGGACTCAGGATTATTTCGGGTCTGCCCTTTTGAAGGCTTCTGTCGGGGCGCGCTTCGAGGACAAGCCCGTCATTTATGAGCTCTAGTGCGATCTCCGAAACAGTCGCGGGTCTGATTCCCATATCGCTCGCAAGTTTCTTGCGGGTTGGCAGATCTGACAGGCACACCCTAGTGAAAATGCGCCCTTTTCTTCCGGTTGGGATGTCTGGCCCATCGAGCCCAAACTCGCGGGCGTAAAGTTCAAGCATCGGAATAGACGGCATTATTTTTTGATCCATTGTCATGTTATCTGCGGTTTCCTGCACTCCGGTTACCTTTTGTTTAAGCGATTTTTCTGCCCATGCCAAATAATTATTGACATAAATGTATTTAATAACATAAATGTATTTTAACCGCTGGGAGGCAAAATGAAAATCTCTGTAGATAATACGCGAAAAATGTCTGGAACCCGTGCTGCGACGCGGGGCGCTGAGATAATCCGTGCGGCACTGGCAAAACGCGGGGAGGCACGCATTATCCTAGCAACAGGCGCAAGTCAGTTTGACATGCTTGAGGCCCTTGCTGTTGAGGAGAATATCGATTGGGCCAATTGCACGGTTTTCCATCTCGACGAATATGTAGGTCTGTCGCCGGAGCATCCGGCGAGTTTTGTAAATTACCTTTACCAGCGTTTCGTCGAACTGGTGCCAAGGCTTCAGCATTTTGAAGCTATCAATGGGGCAGCCCCGAAAATTGAAAATGAAATTGCCCGTTTGAACGCCATAATCGCGACCGGACCCGTTGATGTTGCCTTCATTGGCATCGGGGAAAACGGCCATCTGGCTTTCAACGATCCTCCTGCAGATTTCACCACCGGAACGCCATATCTCAAGGTGAAACTTGATCAGGCGTGTCGGGAACAGCAAGTGTCCGAAGGCTGGTTTGATGATTTGGATGATGTTCCAACCGATGCAATCACCATGAGCATTTCCCAAATCCTGAAATCTGAGGCGATTATCTGCACTGTGCCGGATGCCCGTAAGGCTGCCGCAGTGTATGGCGCCGTCGAAGGGCCCTACAGCAATTATTGTCCGGCGTCGGCTCTGCAAAAGCATCAAAATACGTGGTTGTACCTTGATGCGCCGGCAGCGGCGGGTTTGAAAAATGTTGCTTCCGATGTCTGAACCCGTTGCTACATCATCCGGAATACAGATGCGAACAGTGTCGCAAATTCTGGAGGTTTATTCGGCCTTAGGTGGCAGTACTTCCGAGTGCTCAATTATGCCGGATGGCACGATTGGAAGTGTCGCGCCGAGACATTCAAAGGCAGATTTTTCCGGATGCTTTGTGACCGAAGGGTTGGTCGATCTTCAGGTCAACGGTTTCGCCGGTGTTGATTTCAACAGACCCGGGATTACCGCCGAAAAGCTGGATTTCGCTCTTGCCGAAATGGCACGCACTGGTGTGACTTCATTGTTGCCCACAATTATTACTGGGCGTGCCGACATCATGGTCGAGACGTTGCGCAGCATCGACGACGCTGTGTCACGCAGCCGTCTTGGACCGCTGATGGTCAAGGGATATCACGTTGAAGGTCCGTTTCTGTCAGGCGAAGACGGGTATTCCGGTGCCCACAGTTCCGAATTTATGACTGCTGCAAATATTGATCTTGTTGATGAAATTCAAAGTGTGGCTTCGCGGCCGATCCGGATCATGACCGTTGCGCCGGAGGTCGCGGGTGTAATTGGCCTGATCCAAGACCTAGTTGCTAGGGGAATACAGGTTGCAATCGGGCATTCTGCAGCCAAGCCGGATCAGATCAGAGCTGCCATTCGCAGCGGTGCCACGCTTTCCACCCATCTGGGCAACGGGTTACCGGGTAAGCTGCACAAGACTGAAAACCCAATATTCTGGCAGCTTGCGGAAGATGAGCTGACGGCGATGTTCATTGCCGATGGCATCCATTTGCCGCGCGCCGCTTTGCAGACCATGCTGCGGGCCAAGGGATTATTGCGGAGCATCTTGACCACCGACGCGGTTGCAGCCGCGGGCCTGCGGACACCACCGGGCACCTACACACTAGGCAAGACAGAGATTGAGCTGTCAGAAGATCGTTCGGTTCGCATCCCGGGTTCAGCATATCTGGCCGGCTCGTCCGTTACAATGGACCAGATGGTGCGTAACATGGCGGATTGGTATGACTATTCAATCCCTCAGATTTTGGAAATGACGCAACTGAATCCGGCTCGCCTTCTTGGCTTTGATGTCGGGAATTTTGCGACATCAAAGCCGGTGCAGTTTGTGGAATGGCGACCGTCGTCAGACGGGCTGCGTGTCGCCAGAACCCACATCGGAAAATTTACCATCGAATAACGAGACAAACGCAACGTATCATCTAAACGGAGGAATAACGATGAAACATGCCAGAACGACCCTAAAAACACTGTTGACCGGGTGCGTATTCGCCTTTTCGGCTCAAATCGCATCAGCTGAAACAGTTCTGCGCCTTGCCGAAAATCAACCCGATACCAACCCGGTAACAATTGCAATGCACCGCTTTGCGGATCTGGTCGCCGAATACACTTCCGGTGAAGTTAAGGTGCAGGTCTTTTCCGGGGCGCAGCTAGGCCAGGAAACTGAAACGATTGAACAGACCCAGGCTGGTATCATTGATTTGACCCGCGTAAATTCGGTGACCCTTTCCAATGTCACCCCGTCGGTTGGCGTGTTTACACTGCCCTATGTGTTCCGCGGCACAGAACACAAATACGCTGTTTTGGACGGTGATATCGGCGATGACGTACGCGCAGAGATGGCCGAAGTTGGACTGGTTGGATTTGATTTCATGGAAGCCGGATCGCGTAGCTTCTACACCCGTGAAGGTGCACCTGTTGCAAGTCTTGACGATCTTGCAGGGTTGAAAATCCGGGTCCAGAATTCGCCCATATCAATTCGTATGGTCGAACTCCTAGGTGGTGTGCCGACCCCGATGAACTACGGCGAGGTATTTTCCAGTCTGCAAACTGGCGTGATTGACGGTGCGGAAAACGATTTTGTCAGCTTTCTGACTTCCGGCCATTATGAAGTTGCCAAGAACTATATTGTTGACGGACATCTCAGCCCGCCGGCCATTGTTGTTATGAACAAAGCCAGGTTCGATGGCTTGCCCGAAGAACAGCAACAGGCAATTTCACGCGCCGCACAAGAAGCCGCACACTATGAGCGGGAGTTGATGTTTGCCGCAAATGATGAAGCCAAACAGCAGGTTGTGGAATCCGGTGTGACCGTTTCCCCTATCGATAACGGACCATTTCAAGCGGCGATCCTGCCAATTTACGAAGAGTTTCCGCACCTGAGTGACTACATTGCGCGGATACAGGCGACCAACTGATCTCTCCGCAACTGGGCTGGGGGCCGGACCCCCAGCCATTTTTAAGGTTTGGAAATGCTATGTCGGACTTACAAACAATGCTCAAAAGGTTTGCTGTAATCGTGGATGGCGTGAACCTTGTAGCTCAGTGGATCTGCTACCGACTTCTTGAGTTGATCGTCGTTGTGATTGTCCTGCAGGTGGTGTTGCGGTTCATTTTCAACAGCCCAACCAAATGGTCAGAAGAAGCTGCGATGATCAGCCTAGTCTGGTTTGGAATGCTCGCCGTTGCCATTGGCGTGCGCAGACACCGCCACATCGCCATCACTTTTTTCCGGGATCTGTTGCCGCCTCGTGGTGGTATCGCTCTGGATATTTTTGCACAATTGATGATCCTGACGTTTGCACTGATCCTGTTTACCAACGGATCCGACCTGATGGCTCTGGCCGGCAAAACCCGGCTTCCAGCCTCACAAATCCCAAAAAATCTCTTGTACCTGTCGGCGATGACCGGTGGTGCACTGATGGCGCTGAATGCGTTGACAAATCTTATTGCCGGGCCGTTGAACGACGGCGATAACTCTGCCCCGGAGAGCACATCATGACCGAACAAGGAATTGGAATTGCACTGCTGCTTGGCAGCTTCATGGGGTTGATGCTGATCCGGGTGCCGGTCGCGTTTTCGCTGGGGATGTCGTCAGTGGTTACGGCAATGTATCTTGATCTGCCTTTGCTGTTGATTGGCCAGCGAATGGTCAACGGGCTCTACAGTTTTACTTTCCTAGCGGTCCCGTTTTTCATCCTCGTCGGCAACATAATGACGGAGGGCGGCATTTCTGACCGGTTGGTGAAATTTGCTGACGTATTGGTCGGCCGGTTTCGCGGCGGTCTTGCGCAGGGCAATGTTGTAGCAAGTACTTTTTTCGGTGGCATTTCCGGCTCTTCAGTGGCCGATGTTGCGTCGATCGGGTCGTTTCTCATCCCGGCAATGAAGCGCCGGGGCTATCCCGCCGAATATTCTGTAGCTGTCACAGTTACCTCGTCAGTGCAGGGTGTGTTGATCCCACCAAGCCAAAATATGATATACTACGCGTTGGCAGCTGGCGGCCTGCCGATCAGTAAACTGTTTATTGCAGGGTATATTCCTGGTCTGCTTTTGTCGGGTTCATTGATGTTCCTGTGCTGGTTGATGGCGGTGCGCCACAACCACCCCACCGGCGACAAATACGGATTTCGCGAAGGCCTGGGTGTTCTTTTCAAAGCCTCAATCGGGTTGTTCACCATCGTAATCATCATTGGCGGCATCATCGGCGGTATATTTACTGCGACTGAATCCGCCGCCGTGGCCGTGGTCTATGCCCTTTTCGTGACCGTCTTTATTTACCGGACAATGGACCGTAGCAAAGTACGTCGGATCATGACTGGCACGCTGGAAACCCTAGCGATGGTTGTCGCAATCATTATGACCTCTTCGGCATTTGGCTACCTTCTGTCCTTTTTGCAGGTGCCGACGGCCCTAGCCGATTATATTCTCAGCTTATCATCCAGTCCGATTGCCATTTTGCTGATGATTAACGTTCTGCTCCTGATTTTGGGCATGCTGATGGATATGGGGGTGCTGATCCTGATCCTGACCCCGATCCTGTTGCCGATCGCCGTTAAAATTGGCGTCGATCCAATCCATTTTTGCATCATCATGATGCTCAACCTGGGAATTGGTGTCTGCACGCCACCCGTAGGCATATCGCTGATGGTCGGCTGTGGCATCGGCGGTGTCAGTATCGAGCAGACGATCAAAAGCCTGCTGCCCTTCTACCTGGTAATGGTTGCGGTTCTTGCACTTGTCACTTTTTTCCCTGTGCTCTCTTTGGGTCTGCTCGAGTTAATGCAATGACCTTCTTCGAAAATCCTACATTGAAAGGACAATAGTCATGCGACAGGCTTGGCGATGGTTCGGCTCTGCTGATCCTGTACCCCTTGATTACATCCGGCAGGCTGGTGCTACCGATATCGTGTCAGCACTGCATAACATTCCCGCCGGCGTGGCCTGGACAACCGACGCTGTCATGGCGCATCAGGCGCGGATCAGCGGCTGCAAACCTCTGAGGTGGACGGTGGTGGAAAGCATTCCAGTACACGACGTAATTAAGCGGGCTGACAAAGTGGCGCCGCAATATATTGCGAACTATATCGATAGCCTGAGGGCGCTAGCCGCGGCCGGGATTACCACCGTCTGCTATAATTTCATGCCGTTGCTGGATTGGACGCGCACCGATCTGGGCTGGCGGCTGCCAACGGGCGGAAAGGCTTTGCGTTTCAACGCAACTGCCTTTGCAGCTTTTGACATGTTTGTACTGAGGCGCCCTAACGCCGGGGCTGATTATTCAGATCAGCGCATCGCAGCGGCCGAAGTTCTTTATAACAGTTGGCAACCCGGTGATATCGACAAGTTGACACGCAACATACTAGCGGGACTTCCGGGCGGGACGACTGACGCGCACACGCTTTCGGGGTTTCAGGCCGAACTTGACCGCTACGATGGGATCGGAGCCGCAGAATTGCGTGCAAATCTTGTGGGCTTTCTAAACCAGATCCTGCCTGTTGCGGAAGACTTGGGTATCCATATGGCAATTCACCCTGATGATCCGCCACGCCCGCTGTTGGGGCTGCCCCGTGTGATCTCCACGCGCGACGACCTTGCAGCTTTATTTGCCGGGGCCCCAAGCCCGGCCAACGGCCTCACGTTTTGCACCGGTAGTCTGGGTGTACGGCCCGACAACGATTTGCCTGCCATGGTCAAAGAGTTTGCCGACCGCATCCGTTTTGCACACCTTCGCGGCACACGGCGCGAAGATGATCCGGAAAGCTTTCACGAAGCCGAACATCTGGACAGTGATGTAGATATGTTGGCTGTAATTGAGCAATTGCTGATTGAAGAACGCCGGCGCAGCGCCGCCGGGATGAGCAATGTCGAAATACCGTTTCGCCCTGATCACGGTCACCAGATCCTAGATGATTTGGATAAGTCTTCCTCAAACCCGGGTTACACTGCCATCGGGCGTCTTAAGGGGCTGGCGGAGCTGCGCGGCGCTATCGCCGCGATGGAGCGTGCGGCATGAGTACTCCAGACATCTTGTGTATGGGCGAAGCAATGGTCGAATTTGTCCGGACAGGCGAAGAGGCCGGTCACCCGGTTTACCGGCAGGGAATTGGTGGTGATACCTCGAACGCAGCCATTGCTGCTGCCCGGCAGGGAGCTTCCGTCGGGTATCTATCTGCAGTCGGAGAAGATGAATTCGGTTCGGTACTTCGCAAATACTGGCAGGCAGAAAACATAGACACAACCGGGGTAGTCCAAAGTAATTCCGCCCCCACCGGAATATACTTTGTCGACCCCCAGCCGGAACTGCGCCGATTTACTTATTACCGGGCCGGATCGGCGGCCAGCCAAATGACGCCTAGGCACTTGGATGAGGAATTAATTGTAAGGGCCCGGGTCCTGCACCTGTCCGGCATATCACTCGCCATCTCGGAAGGGGCTCGCGAGACCTGCTTTGAGGCTATCCGGATCGCACGTGCCAACGGCGTATTGGTTTCCTTAGATCTTAACCACCGACCGCGGCTCTGGTCCCATGACTTGGCAGGCGCCACCGTTGAACGTCTGTTGCCAGAGGTGGATATTTTCTTTCCGAGCCTAGATGAAGCGGAGTCTTTGAGCGGGGTCAAAGGTGCTGATGCAGTGCTGGATCACTATGCCGGGCTTGGTGCAACGCAGCAGTGCCTGAAGTTGGGCCGCAAGGGATGTCGTGTGGCCTGGAACGGTACACGGTTTAATCAGGTGGCCTTTTCTACAACGGCGGTTGACTCGACTGGTGCCGGAGATTCCTTTGCGGGGGCATTTCTGGCGCGGTATCTCGAAACACAGGATGCGCAGGACGCCACGCTTTATGGCTGCGCAACTGCTGCTCTGACGGTTGCTGGACATGGGGCGGTGTCGCCATTGCCAAGCCGGCAACAGATTGAAGCGTTGATCAGCGAACAGGGCTGCTATGTTGGTGCATGAAGATCGTCTGTTCCCCGCTGAGCCAAGCGTACGTGAGATTGCGCGCCGACTTTATCACGAGATCCGTGACCTGCCGCTGATCTGTCCGCACGGGCACACTGATCCTGCTTGGTTTTCTGAAAACAAACACTTCACTGACCCGGCAACGCTGTTGGTGAAGCCAGATCAAAACATATTCAAGCTCCTGTTTTCACAGGGTATACCGCTGGAAAAGTTGGGATTTCTAGCCCCGGATGACAGCGTACCATTGGCGGATGCACGTGACATTTGGCGGGTATTCGCAAGCCACTACAACGTGTTCCTCGGCACGCCGACACGGCTTTGGCTGGACCATACGTTTCAGCACCTTTTTGAACTGAACGAAGTGTTGTCTGCGGAAAACACCGATCATTACTTCGAACACATATCCAGCTGCCTCGGAACCGAAGAGTTTCGGCCACGCGCACTTTACGAACGGTTCGGTATCGAAGTGCTGGCAACAACAGATTTTCCTACGGATGATCTTTCGCATCACAGCTCGATCCAAAGCTCAGATTGGCAGGGGCGGATTATTCCGACTTATCGGGGCGATCCAGTGATTGACCCAGATTACGAAGGATTTTCAGAAAACCTGCGCGAGCTTGGACGGCTGACCGGGCAGGACTGCACAACCTGGAATGGCTATCTGGAAGCACATCGCATCCGGCGCGCGTTTTTCATTGAAATGGGGGCGACGGCAACAGACCACGGGCATCCAACACCACGAACCGCAGATCTGACTTTGGCCGAAGCCGAAGCATTGTTCGCAAGGGTCATTTCTGAACAAAGCAATGCAGCGGATCGCGAATTGTTCAGAGCGCAGATGCTCACCGAAATGGCCGGGATGAGTGTCGAAGACGGCCTAGTCATGCAGCTGCATGCCGGGTCGCAGCGCAATCACTCTGAGGCGATATTTCGTCGCTATGGACGTGATATGGGGTTCGATTTCCCGAATCCCACCAGCTACATTGATGCGCTGAAACCCCTGTTGGACCGTTTTGGGCTGGATTCACGGCTGACCCTGATTTTGTTCACGCTTGACGAAAGCAGTTACAGTCGCGAACTCGCGCCTTTGGCAGCGGGATACCCCAGTGTCCGGCTTGGGCCGGCCTGGTGGTTTTTCGACAGCCCTGCGGGAATGTTGCGTTATCGCCAGCTAATTACTGAAACAGCCGGGTTCTGTAACACCGCCGGATTTAATGACGATGCTCGTTCGCTGACATCATTACCTGCGCGGCACGATATGGCCCGCCGTATTGACTGCGCGTTTCTGGCAGATCAGGTGAGCAGACACCTGCTGTCCGAACAAGACGCCAATGAAATCGCATACGACCTGGCCTACGGGTTGGCAAAGACCACCTACCGGCTTTGAATACGCGGCTTAGTGACGGAGAAGATGATGGAACTGAACACTGAAACTTTGGCTAGGGTTGCGATCCGGAAGCCCGACTATGACCGCAGTAAAATCCGCCCGGGCATCGTCCATCTTGGCATAGGCGCATTTCACAGGGCACATCAGGCGGTATATATCGACGAATTGCTGGCCCGACAGCCTGAGTGGGGGATCATTGGTGCGTCGTTGCGCAGTGCCGCGACGGCCGAGGCGCTCACTCCACAGGACTGTTTATATACGCTGATTGAACAGGCCGAGGTTGGGCCCGAATACCGTGTTGTTGGCAGCGTTATGGATGTTCTTGTCGCCGGTTTTGAACGCGAAGCGCTGCTGCAAGTGATGTCTAGGCCCGACATTCGCATTGTATCGCTGACCGTCACCGAAAAGGGCTACTGCCACGATCCCGCAACCGGTCGGTTAAATAGGGATCACCCGGACATTCGCGCCGACATTGTCACGCCATTGAACCCTGTTTCGGCACCGGGTTTTATCGTCGAAGCGCTTCGTCGGCGGCGCGGCGCGGGTTGCGGGCCGTTTACCGTTTTGAGCTGCGATAACCTTCCTTCAAACGGCCAACTTTGTCGCCGGGTCGTTGTTGAACTTGCGACTCTCACAGATCCCGGACTTGCAGCCTGGATTGAAGACAACGCAACTTTTCCGGGAACGATGGTGGACCGGATTGTGCCTGCAACGACAGATGAAGATCGAGCGTTGTTGCTTACTGAAACCGGTCTGAACGATAGCTGGCCGGTCGTGACGGAGCCCTACAGCCAGTGGGTGATTGAAGATAATTTTTGCGCCGGCCGACCCGCTTTTGAAGATGTTGGTGTTCAGATGGTTGCTGATGTCGAGCCATTTGAGACGATGAAACTCCGGCTTCTGAACGGCAGCCATTCTGCGCTTGCTTATCTGGGCAGCATGGCGGGTCATGAAACTGTCGCTCAGGCGATGCAGGACCCGGATCTTGCTTCCTTTGTCCGGGATCTGATGAGGGAAGAGATAGCGCCAACTCTGGATATGCCTGAAGGTGTCGATCTTGACGCCTATCAGGCTGCACTACTGGAACGTTTTCGAAATCCCGGCCTTCGCCATAAGCTTTTACAAATTGCGTCTGACGGTTCGCAGAAACTACCACAAAGGTTGCTGAATCCTATCCGGGAACGGCTGAACGATGGGTTGCCGGCAAAACGTCTTGCAACCTGTGTTGCGGCTTGGATGACGTTTGTTTCAATACGTGATGAACGGGGTTATCGATTCAAACTAAACGATCCTTTGGCAGAGCCAATAAGGCAATTGGTCGCCGATTGCGGTGGTGATCCGAATAGCTTAATCAAAGCATTGTTGGCGTTTGAAATGGTTTTTGGAACTGATCTTGCCCGATCAGAGACATTTTCCGGTCAACTATTGTTGGAGTTCGAGCGGCACTGTTGGATTAAACCAGCTTAATGGGGCCTGTCGGCACTGTCAGAGGAAGATTATTTACTCGCCCAAACGAAAACTTTGCATTTATTTGCCATTGATTCCTCTGGCTTTTTTCGGATCGGACTAAGCGAATCTATGCCGCTTCATGTATTCAGAGTTTTCCTTTGACAGGTCCAAACGTCCAAGCCAGAAAATAGCATTTTACTGACTATTATGTTACCATCTTTCGCAAGAAAATTCGTTCTTTTGAAAGCCCTAGCTTCGTACACTGGTAAAATTTGCCACTTTGATTTTGAGAATATTTCGTTTGGTGAGAAACCCGAATTACAAGTTGGGCAAGAGCCAATTTAACGGCATTGTCAGATTAAACTGGCTTGAGGCGGGCAGGGCACTGAACTTGCGTCCTGCCATGACCAAACGATCACCATTCAAGTACTTCAAAACCAGCCCGGAAATCATCCGCTTGGCTGTAATGCTCTATGTCCGGTTCCCACTTTCATTGCGGAATGTGGAAGATGCTGCTGCATGAGCGGGGTGTAGATATCAGTCACGAGGCGGTCCATTTTTGGTGACTTCGTTTCGGCCCGATGTTTGCATCTGAAATAAAGAAACGGCGTATTGCTAGGATGCAATCGAGCAAGTGGCGGTGGCATTTGGACGAGATGTTTGTGAAGGTTCTCGCTGGTCCTGTCAGAGGAAATTCTGTTGAGAAGGGCAGGTTGGTCCCGTAGCGTCCAGCTATGACAAAACGCTCTCCTTTTCGCTATTTTAAAACCAGTCCAGAGATCATCCGCCTTGCGGTGATGATGTATGTCCGATTTCCATTGTCGCTTCGAAACGTTGAAGATGCTGCTGCACGAGCGTGGGATCGAAATCAGCCATGAGACTGTACGGTTTTGGTGGGATCGGTTCGGCCCGTTGTTCGCCGCGGAGATCCGCAGAAAGCGTGTTCAACAACTTCGTGCTCATTCGAATCGGCAGTGGCATTTGGATGAGGTTTTTGTGAAGATCAACGGCGAAACCCACTACCTCTGGCGGGCCGTTGATCACGAAGGCGAGGTTCTGGAAAGCTATGTCACGAAACGTCGTGATCGCAAGACTGCATTGAAATTTATAAGAAAATCAATGAAACGTTTCGGGAAGCCGAAGGTCATCGGCAATGTTCACAGACAAGAAACCGGCCGTTGGTTGAACAACAGGGTCGAGAATTCCCACCTTCCATTTCGACGACGAGAGCGTGCAATGTTGCGCTTCCGTCGAATGCGAAGTTTGCAGAAATTCGTCGCCGTTCACGCCTCGGTTTACAACCTTTTCAATTCGGAGCGCAGCCTCTACTCCAGATCAAATTTCAAGCTGAACTGTGCCGCTGCTCTTGCAGAGTGGCGCCAACTTGGCGCGGCATAAAGGGCAGCGATGTTGTCCTAGCAGAGACGAGTTCGAATTAGTCTGACACCACCTGGCGCGGGGCTGTCCAGATGCACCGCTCGCGGCTAGAATACGCCCATGCTCAGCCCCGCGGCCATGGTCAAACCGAGGTCGCGACACAGCGCAAGCTGCTTTTCAGGGATCGTCTTCTCAGCAAGAATCTCTTGGGGTGTCTGAGCGTGGGTGCAGATTATCAGTGGTGATTGCACTTCTTTAAGCCGCCAACCTCGGGCAATGCGCGCAGTCTGGCGTACGGCGTTTTCACCGTCCGAACCTGCACAAACCATTTGGGCATATGGACGTGCTTCTATACGCCCAAGGACCGGGTAATAGCAGCGATCGTAAAAATCCTTCATCACCCCGGCTATCGCAGCAAGGTTTTCCGGCGCGCAAAATATGTAGCCATCGGCATTCAGAAGGTCGTCAGGCCCGGCCTGATCAGCGGTCTTGAGAATGGTCGGCACTTCGTCCCGTGCACCTGCAGCGGCGGCTTCGGTCATCTGCCGGCTACCGCCCGTCTTCGAATGATAAACAATAAGAAGTTTTGCCATCTCCTGCTATCCTGTCGTCTCTGTCTAACGGAGGTTTCTCTAATTGGGTGTTTGGGTCAAGCACTTTTTCCGGCACTGTCAGAGGAAATTCTGCCGTGAAGGGTCGGGTGGTTTCAAAGCCTGCTGGGATGTCAAAACGCGACCATTCAAGTATTTCAAAACCAGTCCTGACATCATCAATTCCCATGATATACCAGACCAAAAGGCACTATCAGATAAAACTTGGTTGAAGTGGGCAGGGCGGCCTCATAGCGTTGCAGGATGACAAAACGCGACCCATTCAAGTACTTCAAGACGAGCCCCGACATCATCCGCCTTGCGGTGATGTTGTACGTCCGGTTTCC